>Ga0214542_1007688_pt1 | contig 18515 bp, 8 predicted proteins | sample CNSS1metaG_FD_160096 | JGI IMG/M metagenome (GOLD analysis project Ga0214542, IMG submission 160096) | Root nodule microbial communities from cowpea collected in UCLA plant growth center, Los Angeles, California, USA - CNSS1 | ecosystem: Host-associated > Plants > Roots > Nodule | place: USA...
TACATACATATTTGTTTTTTTTCAAATAATAAAACTAAACTAAAAAAATAAAAAAATAAAAAAATAAAAAATATATATAAATAAATTTAAATTTCTAAATAAAAAAATATATAAATAATTGAAAAAATTTTAAAAATTTGATTAAAATAAAATATTTTAATTTTAAAAAAATTAAGAAATTCAAATAATAAAAATTAAAAATAACAGAAATTATGATAATATAAATAAAATAAATAAAATTAAAAAATAATTTAATTTAAAATAGTAACTTAAACTTAAAAATAGAATAAAAAAAAGAAATATATATATATATAAACGGAAGTCAAAAATCCGTTTATATATATATATATATATATATATATATATATATATATATATATATATATATATATATATATATATATTTTTTTTTAATTTTTTAATTATTTATTATTTTATTTTTTTAAGTAATTTTTTTAAAATTTATATGTTTTTATAATTTTTAATATTTGTTTTTTAAAATTTTAAATAAAATAAGTTAGAAAATATAAATTTTAAAATAAATTAAAAATATTTAAAATTGATTTAATTTTACTTACGGAAGTCGACTTCCGTAATGTTTTTTGATTTTCGGAAGTCAACTTCCGATAATGATTTTTGACTTTCGTAAATCATATAAGTATTTTTGGGGATGTGATGTCCGTCAGTTTCCTTAAATGGTCAAAGAGTATTTTGGAAATTTAAAAAAATTTTGGAGGTGCAGAAGAAATGCTTGGAGATATAGGAAGAAAGACCCATTATCTTGATGGTCATCACCCATCATCCATTTGCAACCATCACTTTTAGCCCAATAAATAAATAATCAGTATTATATAATACTAAAAATAATATTTTCCAGTTCTCAATGAAATGTTTGTTTCATGATATTATAATCCTACAAACGTAATTAATAAGAACATTACAATAAAAAAATCATTCTCAAACACATCTAAAGATATGTTCGATTAACTCATCATATTTCTGAAAATACCTTTTAATTCAACTTTCCACGTACTCAAATATTTTTTTAAACATTCTAAATACTCTCACTTCTATATTTCCAGAAACAAAGAGCCCATGAATCAAACACCTCCTAAGCTATGAAAAACAAATAATGTTTTTTCATTCCTAACTTTTATCACGACCATGTTTAACTTCATGGTAATTCAATTCCTCACTCTGCTGCTGATACTTTTTGGGCTAACAAAACTATAAAAAAAAATACACTTTAGATATACTTGTCTAACAGCATGAATCAAATCTATCCAAAAATTCATGAATTATAAACTTCAAACTTGAAAATGTTCATGCTATACCTTAAAAATCGCAAAAACTCATAAAACACCAATTCACTTTATAAACCACCTGGTCACCAATTCGCTAAGACTAGTTCAGCTACGGTTGGATCACAGGTTTCATCAGAAAACTTACGGGGTTGTGTTGAACCATGACGGTTACAAAACATTTCTGATGCAACCAATTTGGACTAGCTATATCACTGACTGAGTCCCAATCAGAACGTTCTGAACCAGATTTGATATAACTGAAGAGAAGTGTGGAAATTGGTGTCCAAATTGCAAATGTTATTTTGAAAATCAATTTGTCCTTCATTACTTTTCACTTTCATCTCTTTGCACGAAAAGAACAATAACTGGGAGTGAATATAGCACAAAACATTGTAAAAGATAATGCTGATTAACCGTCAGATATTTCTGTCCTATGGAAACCTTGTCATCTTACCTCTCACCACTTTTTCTTTTGAGTGATCCACTAATAGCGGTCTTAGCTTTGGCCCATTCCTTCAAAGATGCAGCACTTCTCATAAATGTGCACGTTTCACCTATTTCAATATTTTCAGGGGATTTTTCCCTGGGATTTGTTTCAACTTTTTCCTCAACTACTGAAGCAAAAGCAACGTCATTGGCACTGATATGCTGACTCTTTTCTTGTACAGCCTCCCTTGAATTAAACCCGTCATTACTCACAGCTTCATTAATAGTATCCTTGGGTACACCATTATGCTTGGATTGGTTGGAAATGGCAGGTACCACAATGGGTTCCTTGGCCTTTGGCTCTGGAAAAGTAATACCAGGCAAAATATGTGAAATGCTAAATGAATTGCTATTCTCACTAACCATTTGTGTCCAGGATTGTTTTTGCAGCCATGAAGCTCCTCTGCCTGTCTTATTAGGTGCCACATTATGCTGATTTTCGGTAACATCTTCTATCACTTCTTTATTTGCAGGTTGAGCTTCAGCAAGCTCTTTAATCACTTGTGTATCGGTAGGTTGAGCATCAGCATGCTCTTTTATCGCTTGCGTATTGGTAGGGTTGCTCCATAATTCTCTGTCCTTTTCCATGTTTTCAGTTTTACTGATTGTAGATACAGGTGCACACAGATCATCGGATCTTTCTTGATTCTTACTAGAGTCCAACTTTGGCAATATAACAGAAGCACTGAAAGAAGTATTGCCTCCACCACCAAGAAGTTCTTTCCATGAAGACTTTTGAGACCATGAAACTTTAGTCAATTCCTCAAAACCATCTTCTGGCTCACTACGCTGTGCACCAGATCCCACCTTATTTGGAAGAGTCTGCTTATTATCCTTGCCACCAGGGGTTGCTGATACTTCTGCATTACTTTCCATTTCCAATTTGGGAAGTGATTTCCTCTTCTTGTTCTTGTTGGGATTGGTATTATTCCTTCTCTCCACTTGAGGCGTACTATTGTTGTGATCTTCCTTAGCAATTTTTGTTTTATTAAACCATGATTCCTGAAGATTAAAAACAACAATTACATGGAATAGAATACATTTTCTTTGCTAAAAGGAAACTGACATCACCGCTTAGACCCTAATTTATTAAACACCCAACCTCCACCCACAAATAAAGAAAAAATACCTGATTTTCCAGGATTCTTTCGAGCTCCTGGTTCCCTATTAAAGCTGTTTTATTTCTCTTCGTCTCCATGTTAATAATGAGATCGTCTTCATCTGTTGCGCTATCTTCACATTCATCAGATTGTAAAGTATCAGGTAACTTGTACAAATCCTTCTCCTTTCCAAGGTTCTCAACACTGGAAACCTTTTCTTTTTGAAGTAGCTTGTTCATCACAGAATTCATTATGCTAATCTCTTCATCATTCATTCCACCACTTTCAGCTCCCCCATCAATAGATAGCTTCCCTCTTTCCGTGATAATGGGACTACAATGCTCCTCACAATCACAAAAATGCACAGGAAGTGGAGGAACTTTAATATTCTGGAAACTGTATTTGTGCTTGCCAGTTCCACTGAATGGTATGGATTTCACCTGCACAGGTATATATGTAGCATGTAAAAGCCAAGTCATATCATTTACCCTTATTTCTTTAGACATAATGCAAATGCAAGGATACATTTGACATAATTAAATGACTATTTAGTTATGCATAACAGATAAATAAACTAACTTTAAAATAAAAATCATTGCTCTGAAAATGCGTTGTAACAAGTTATAAAACACTTATTCTAACAGCTGTTTATTAGAGCTGAACTGATTATTTATTCTAATAGACTACAAGGCATACTATCAACTGACAAGGCCTAACTAACAGTGTCACATCCTAACAGACAGGCCTATCTTGATTTCCTACACATACTTAACTATTAACTCAATGAAAATGTCTTCCTTCAGTTTAAAATAAGAAGAAAACTAAGATGCAATGCAAATTCCTTATGTGTTGCTTTCTCAGATCAAAGTTTTATCTCAATCACCAACATAATAAAGTTTACAATGAAAGTTAGCTAGCACCCCTAACAAGGTGAAACTTCATCCCTGACTAAGAGCAAGCACCCAAGGGAAGTGCAATCAAGTTTTTCCACCTCACCACAAAACACAAGAAACCCAAAATAATAATTTCACGCATACAGTTCACATAACCCATCTAACTCCTACCCAATCCTATTGCCTACTCGTCAACTCAACTCAACCAAACCCAACTATCACAAGATCAACCTTTTAACATTGAAATGCATACTCTAAAAAACCACATAAACAAGAGACCTTTCTCAATCTAGGAAAGAAAATACTGAGATGTTTGGTATTTGACTTGGAAGAGTGTGTGGTGGCTTCCTTAGGAGAACTGGGAGGTGGTTGAGTAGCATCATCAAGAGCATCGTGCTCCCATTCTCTCTTCATCCTCGTGAGATAGTCTTCTTTGGCCTTCTCCAGTCTCAGCCTTCCACCCTTCCACAGACACCCATTATACTGCCATGTCAATCCAAAGTTAAAATTAGTCACTGAAACAAAACAAAACAAAAGAAAATAATTAAAAAAAAAAATCTGTTAGTTAAAACTATCTTATTCATAAGTATAGTCTGTTTTTAGTAGTTAACCATTGTCAACTAACTATCTGTTAACTAACTCTTTAAATAGTTAGTTTGGACCTGAAGAAAGGGGCTTTTGGAAAAACATTTGTAATTCTTCTTCTCTGTTTCCTATTCCAATAATTAAGTAGTCTCGAAGTTCTTTAATTCATAGAATTTCCTGCAATTTTGGATTCTTCAAACTCTCAAGTTTCTAATATCATGTGTTTTTAGTAGTTCTGTATCAGTATAACTAAGTATTATTTTTAACACACAAAAACTCGAATTTTAGCTTATACAGAATTCTATCTTCATTTTTCTCCTAAAAGTTGAGAGGGAAAAGTTCGAATAAAATGTCCTTAAACTATTTCTCCTAAAAGTTGGCAACATGAATCACAACATGTTGATAGTTATTGGAAACAAGAAATAAAAAAAAAAAAAAAAGTTATCGGTTCTTGCCTTGCTGAAGAGTTTGGAAAGGGATTTAGGATCGGAGTGAAAATCGATGTAGGCAAAGCTGCGACCTTTAGTTCGGATTGTTTGAACGGCTTGGACGGAACCAAGAGAGGAGAATAAGCTTCGAATGTCTTCGGCACTGACGGTTTCCGCCAATCCTCCCACGAATACTCTGACTGCGTTCTTCGTTTCTTCCCCTTCCTCCTCCGCCATGCCTACTACTATGAAGTGTTCGCAGCAACAACAATAATGATAATAATAGGGTTCTTCTCGGTTTTCACTTAGGCACCCAGGAAGCCACCTTTACGACACCGTTCTACTTTGGAGGAAAGGAATGGTATTACTTTTGCCGAGGAACAGGGTTAGATTAAATAATTGAAAAAATAAAATTGGTTCAAAGGTATTGAATTTAATAGAAATATGAGAGAATATAAAAAAAAATGTAAGATAGTTTATCCGTTAATAAAGAATATATATATATATATATATATATATATATTATTTTACTCTTTAAATAATTATTATATAAAATTTACTATTCATGATTAAAAACATAATAACATAAGATTATTTATCTTATAATTACATTTTTATAAAAAATTATTTTATAATTTAATAATAATTTTTTAAGTTAAATATATTTTCGGTACGAATTAAATTTTTTTTTTTATTTCATTGAATAAATATATTTATTTTAACTTAATTAATATTTTTTTAAAAATTATATTTATTTATTTTTAAATTTTACAAAACCAAATATATTAAAATTTGAGAAAATAAAAATTTTCAATTTAATATAAATTTAATTATAAAAACATACTTAACTCTATTTTTTATTTCAATAATTATTATACTAATAGATTTTTTTGTTATAATAAGAAAAGAATGAACACATATTTGTCTAACTTGTGTTTCCACTCCAACATGTGTTCAATTTATAACTCAAATAAGTTGTTATATAATATTTTGGATAAATATTTCATATTTCATTTTAAAATTAAAAAAAAAATGTTTAAAATTAAGAATAGATGCATCTACTTCAGCAATACCATCCATTACAAATTTCTCGTATCACATCTTACACTAATTCATCTACTACTCTTTTTAGTAATTATCATTTATTAACTTATTTTTTTAAAAAGGTACAGAGATATGAAGTATCTCTTTTCCCATCAGTAATATGAATGTTGGTAAAATAGTTATAAAAAATAAATATTTAATTGATCTTATATAACCGATAAATAAAATTTAGAGACACCAAATACCTATTTCTAGTTAGTAATAAGAATTTTTTTTAAATAATTACGGATATTAAGTAGTTAATAATTAATTTTAGGATTAAATATTTTTTGTCTTTTAATTTTAAGTGAATTTTAGAATTAGTCATATTAAAATTTTGAACCAATTTAGTCCTTTATCTTTTAAAATGCGTTAATTTAGTTTTTTTAATCAAATTTTGTTAAATTTATTTAATATTTCAAGTATAGTATTTAACTTAACATTAAAGCGAAAATGTGTCAAACAGTATAAACAACTCAAATACAATTCTAAAATGCATTCAAAACATCAAATAAACCTAACAAAATTTAGTTAAAAGAACTAAAATCATGTATTTTGAGAAATAAAAGATTAAATTAGTCCAAAGTTTCGAAATGGACTAATTTCAAAATTCACTTAATTAAGGAAAAAAAACATATTTAACCCTTAATTTATAACTGATTATTTACCTAAAGTTTGGCACAATTAATTTTATTTGAAAATATCCGTTTATACAGTCAATAAAGTGTGTGCTGATTAAAAGGAAGAGAAAGATATTAAAAATTATAAATAATCAATGTTCGTGTGTATTATTTTTTTTAAGCAAAAAAAAATAAGGATATAAACAAAATATTATAATAACGACTAATTTACCCTGCATATCTCCTCTGTTATATATTACTTAGGTTATTCATAATATTAAGTATTCAATACATATACCAAACTAACCTGCATAGAATAAAGGAATTATTCATGTTAGTGTCACCAGGTAAGGGAATAGATTGCAGTGAACGAACATAAATAAGCACATGAATAATACAAACATGGAAGCAACTCATTTTTTCATATAAAAAATACACTCAACACATGATAAATTTTCTCTAAAATACTTAGGTACAAACTAAGCACCATACGACACAATTGTCCCTACAGATGTTCGTGTGCCTGAGTTTCAACACCTAATTATCCGAAGGCCTGAAGGTAGCAGCTAACAATGACCAACAGAAAAACTTCAATTAAAAATATATGATGTTTGAAGTCCAACAAAATAAACTTAATAACCATAAGGACTAAGATTTATGTTAAACAAAAAATATGCCTCCTCCATGCGATAATGCTTTCAAACACGAGTTTTCCCCTTTGTAAAACAACTCAAAATACAACTTAAAAAGTTACTTTTTTATTTGCTACCTTAAGTGATAATTTAGAGAAACAGCAGTTGATTATCATGCACCAGCTTCTGCAGATTGTTGTCTAAACTCTTCATCTGCACTCCTTAGAAATTGATCCCAACCACTGCCCTCACTCGTGTCCAAGTAATCAAAAGGCACTGCTGTTTTAAGGCCTGGCCTAACAGCACAACGATCTTCTACAATTCTAAACTCCACGTCATTTCCTTCAGTATGAATACTCTCTAATTCATCCCATGCAAATAACAAGGGCAATGTAAAAGCACCCCAAGGGTTGAAATCCACAATTTTAACTCTCTCGTCCTTTGTGATATAAACATCAAATGTGTAGTTTTCTGACTCAAATTTAGACCTCACGTAATTGTTGAAAAATGCTAGGACCAATGAAAGGAGATCATCCTTCTTTTCAAGCAAAATGGGATAAAAAGTAGTAACCTCTCGTTGAGAAATTCCAATCAACTTCTGATCTCGTATGAAACATCGAAATTCCATGTCTGGCTGAAGAGATGGATACCATTTACGGAGTGCAAGAAAGAAATTATGGGGCCTAGTCGAAGATTTATCCTGGCATGAATCATACGCATGGCACAAATCATGGACCAATGAGTCAGATGCTCGAAATAAAAGTGCAATCTCGCTAAAACTGGTGCACCTAAGACTACCTGCGGTACTTATCCATGCTGAATCTTTTGGAGCACTCCAATTCAGCTTGGGAAAGACTGCACCCCCAAGGGACTCAATAGATTCCTTAATTTTCAATTCAAGTTCTGGAAAAGAAGGTGGTGGAGAATCTTCTGCTTCATCCCCAGATCCCTCTGAAACCTGAAAATCTTCTTCCTCAATTGGATTATGAATTCTATTGGGTAATGCATCTTCATTTAAGACAGAAGCAGGTAAGAGAAAGGGCCCAGAGTCATCAAGAAGGTACTGAATAAATGACTCGGGGAGTTGGTGAATTACAGTCTTGATGGACACAGATTTGAACTTTGGATACCACTCTTGAATCTGACATTGATTCACCTCTTCCACTTTCATATTCTGTAACCGTAGTTTCTCTACCAAATATAACCTAACCTGTTGAAGTACAATCAGTATCTGGCAGTAACCATAAGTATAAGAGATCAATTGGGTGACTCAAGAGACATGCAGAGTAACATAAATATTAGATAAGAACGTGAATGCTAATTGGAGGGCTTTTATTGGACGGAGTGGAGGATATTAGATAACAAAGGTACCAGTGAGAAGGAAGGAAAATCTGACTAAATATAAGATAGAAGCACGGTATTGAAATACTTATAAACACTAAAGCCAGTTGGGATAAAAGCACTGCATTGAGATTATGGTGTAATTTTTTCAATTGCTTTCGTTTTATTCATGCACCAAGACTATCTTAATATGCTTTAAATTACATACCCTACCTTCTTGTCCTCGAATAAATGGTAAGCTTGATTTTCCTTGCCTCTGGAACCTTCAAGCTATGGGTACTGGAAACAGTAAATCACCACCAAAGAGCACACCGGTGTTCAATGTTTCAGTATTCCTAGGTAAAAGGAATCCAACACTCCCTCCAGTTAAAACAAATTAACCTACAACATAAGATAAAGAAGAATCAATTTTTAAATCTCAAATGTTTATGACTCTGCTGATTGGCCATCTTAAAGTCTTGTAATATTAAATTACTATTCCTGACAACTAAAATCCAAATCAAAAAGCATGTCCACAATGACATCTTTCAAGGGTAACCAAATCAATCTCCTTCCCCTTCGGAATTACTCTTTTAGCTTGTTATTGGTAACACATACCAGTAAGCCTTTTATCTTTAGTCTAGCCTTTTCTTTTATACTTTACTATGAAAACACCCTACCCTAGTAGTACAAATTGCAGTGACCAGACCTGCTTATAATTTTTCAAGTATTTTATTAATACTGGAGTTGACAATAAATTAGACTTTAAGTATTCTTCCCGTAGGAAGAAACAAAGTCATCACAAGTCCGTAGCCATATAGTTATCATAAAATATGCCTACAAGATCAAAGAGGAAATCCACTAGACTTTAGGGGAAGTCAAACTAGAAGCCAGGTTAACAACTAAAATCAGTTTGAAATCTTTTTTCTTAAAACTATAATCTTTACCATGCACACGATTCATATTGCAGACATTGTAACTTGCAGGATGAATTAATTACCATTAAAAACACTATCATTTCAAATATAAACTAATTGAGCAATTGCACAAGAAATCTGCAAAAAACAATTCATCAAAAGCTAATGACAGGGGATATGAACTATTAAATTGTCTCCCTAGAATCCTCCTTGCAGTAGAGATAAAACTACGCACAGTGTTGAGATAGAATTAAATGACGTTCGGACATTATATTATATGCATTCTAATCAAAAAAATTGGTAATTTTCTAAAAGAAATACTAAATAAGACTTCATTATCTGGTCTCTGCCATCTCAACACGGTAATAATATAACAACCATGAAGATCATAAACAAAATGAAAAAGAAGTTCAGCACATAACTAGGCTACATAGCAAAGTAAAACAGAGCGTTTTTGGCTCAGTGACTAGCACCCGCAACACAAAAACAGATTAAAACACGGGGCAGTAAAAAGGCAAAAAATTTCCTTGTAATCAGCAACGATGTATTACATCCCCTAATTAGAACCCTATTTACATGGAAAACAATTAAGAAATTCATTCAAACCATGCATTCTATCATTATCAAGCACAATCCTTCAATTTAATAAAACCCTAATCGAACCCTAACCTGGAGAAGAAGAAATCCACTATCAATGTTACTCAGAAAAAAAACCACGAATTGAGAGAAGTCGAGGGAAGTAACCGCAACAACTTGTTACGAAGCTAAAGCGAAAAAAGAATTGGCGTTGAGAGAAGAAACCAAAAAATGTAATCTTTAAAGAGATAACCTTAAACTAAATAGCTTGGAAATTTTGAAATCAGAGTTATGTTTAATTATTATAATAATTTTCAAAATAAAAAAATAAACCAGTTACTAAAAGTTATATTGAAATTATAAAAAACATATGTACACAAAACGGGTATAAAAATATTTTTTTACCAATTTCTTATAGTGTTATAATTACACTCTCGTAGTTTAATTTTCAAGATAAAAAACAAATTAGTTCTCAAATTTCACTTTAATATTATTTGAGAAACACATTTAAAATGTTAAATAAATTTTTAAAAAATTTGGTTCAAATGACTAAATTCACACATTTTTAAATATAAGAAACTAAATTGGTGTAAAATTTTCAAAAATTACTAATTCTAATTTTTACTAAAAGTTGAAAAATAAAAAATATATTTAACTCATTCTTTATTTAAGTTATGAAAAACGTTGATGTCAAAGAAAATCTTATTATATTAACTTTCATATATTATAATTATACAATAGAATCACTTCATGCTCTTCTTCCTTTACTTTTCTTTTCATTTGTTCCAACATAAAAGATAGCCTTCAACCCCCATTAAAAAATTAAGAATATGGTGGCATGGAAGGGATATACAAAAGAGTTTAATTTTGATACCATCAACACAATTTTGTGTCAGTTCACAAACTGACAAACACAATCTACAATATACAAATGTATATATTTTTTCTTCTCATACTATCCAAAGCACCAGACAGTAATAAAAATGTTATGAGGTGCAATATCCCTGCACTCTACTCAAATGGCTTCAGTGGGGGCATTGATAAGCTCAATAGCATGGGATGAAGCACTTGAAAATTCCATGAGTAAATGGAAGAGTGGGGGAAGTGTAGTTTGTAGCTGATCAAGGGTCATGGCCCTACTATACTGAACAGCATCCAAATAATTTGCTCTTTCATTCTCCACTTGCTTCTTAATTTCTTCTGTTTCACTCTTCTTAACATGTATTGGATGCCTTGGGCTTGTATCAGCTATGTCTCCATCTATTCTCTGCTGCATCTCAGCCAAGGTGTTCACACATTTTTGGAATTTCCTTTCAAGTTTTTCTAACCTTTTCAGAATGTTGTGCTCCTCTGTCTGCTGAGAAGTTATTGATCGGATGCATGACAAAAGGCTTTTTATTGCATCAGAGGTCGCCTGCAACCACCCAGAATGTCAGCAAATTTGCAAATCTTGGTATTCATAAGAAAATCAACTCATGAAATTCGTCAAGATGTCTGGTAATATGGAGAAAAGAAAGTGTTTATTCAAACAAGATTTAATCTTTCAAACCAACTTCTGAACAGTCTTAATACAATGAAGCTATTAATGTTTTGAAACCAGAATTTTTGTGCAGAGAAACTGATTGATATGAAACATTCATGTGCATTTACACCACCAGTTTAAACTTTTGGAAGAATTAGTTAGTCAGATGATATCTGTAATTTAGTATCAGACCCTAAAGTTTGAAGTTTACATAGACACACAGAACTAGCACAATCTGGAATGAAGCCAAGAACAAGTACACAGTAGCTAGTGTCAAATAAATGACGGATCAAATGAGAGGGAAGAATTCACCGAGAGAAACAACACCAATGAGATCTAAGTTCAACCACATAAAAGTATCACTTTCAACCCAAAACTTTAAAACAATGATTTATAGGTTTTCATCTTTATATGGTACTCAACTTTCTCATTTTTACTCCGTGTGAAACTTAAACTCATACTTGGATTTCCAATATGGAACTCACACTTGGATTCTAACAGCTGGTGTATACTAGATGAAAACACTAGAACAAGATAGCATTGCAGCCAAAACAAAGCAGTTGGAATAGTTTGAATTTTTAAAAGTTAAGATTCTTCAGTTGTGAGAGAAAGAAATGAAGTAGGAAAACAGTTATGACAACAGATTTTGTATGTTTCCTGTCAAGAATAAACAAAGCCCAAGGAAAAAATATTGACATCGAGTTTTGACACAAAAGTACCTTTTCTGGTAAGTCATTAAGCCCACGCTCCCAATGTTCACAAATAGTAAGAACAGAAGAATGATTGCTACTTTCTTGACCATCCCTGAGGCTCTCGGTAAGCTTAATCCATTCATGGAGGATCCTCACATACTCCCGTTGAGATTTTACAAGTTTGCAAAAGTTGCTATACCAATAAGAGGCCTCAGTCTGAAACTGAATTGTAGCCTGGGGATGATATTCAGAATTTAGTATCGTGCTGTGATTATCACTGAGGTTACTCAAGTGCTGGGAGATGAGTGTTTGGGCTTCATGGGACTCCTGCATTGTTCTCCACATTTGTGCCAACCTACAGAACAAGTTAGATTCATATTAACACATCATTGAGTTACAACAAGTGTCATGCATTGATTCAGACAAAATCTACCCTGCAGTTAATGCAACCAGCTGGGGTAAAAGCTCCTCATCTATCATTTCTAAAATTGATGAAGTTGTTTCACTGATGCACTGCCGTAAGCTTATTAAATCAGACTCCAACTTCTCAACACATGATCGAGTTTTGTCAATTTTCACCATGTCAAGGTTCTCATCCTCTTGTTTACGCAATAATGATGACTTTCTATCGAACTCCAAGGCAACAATTCCCTCTTCCTACATTGTATGACATTTGAACAATGAGACAAGGACAATCATGCTCTAAGATTTAAAATCCAAAAGCAAAGATTTCCATTCAGATGAAAAGAAAGAAGACAATGATCAAGATAAAATAACATCCAATCAACCCTATTACAGTATTCCTTTATTGGCAACTTTCTAATTTCCTATCTATGAAATCAGATAGCCATATTCATTAGCTAACCTTTACTGCCTTGAACAGTTTCTTCTCTGCCGAATATAACTTTTTAAGTGTGGCACAATGAGCTCCAGGCTTGCATGGTTCACCACGACCAGAAAATTCAGCACAATCTTTGGTGGATGGTGGTGATTTTGAATGCCTGCTCCATGACAGTACACTGAAGACCTTTGCAGAATTGCCTCTCTTCCCTTCAAATAACATAGCCACAGTAAAAACATGTCAGCACCAAAACCACATCGGAAATGAATGATGTCTTAAACAATTGTTAAGCATAATAAACCTGCCACACAACATGGTATATCACAAAACACCGAATGTGATTAAGCTTGATAGTTATTCGATGGATGAAGTTCAGATAAGACTGTATATGATATATTACTACAATCATACTTCATAAAACATAGCTTATAATGAAGACACCACAATTTCAAAAATTTAGAATAATCTACCAAAATTCATCATTACAGAACTTCCAACATCTTAAAAGGACACAGTAAAAGAAAAAAAGCCTTACTATCATGACGCCCAGAATTCTGCCGCAGAAGAGTATCTCCTCCACTGATATCAATAAGAACAGCAATTTCCTTAATACATGCAGATGCTTTCAAGAATTGCTCATCCAACTCTTTACCTATACCCTCCAATGTTTTCCCACTTCTATAAACTGTAACAGGCATAGTTGTAGCATCTTTTCTACACAAACTTATTGCAGAGGAATTTTCATCAACTGATTCTACCAACTGTTGCTTTCCCCTACGCAATTTTTCAGCAATTACTGCAGCTTCTGCTTCTTCATCCTCAAATTCTGTTTTGGTTTCTTCCCAATTATCCTCCTCCACTGGTTCCACCATTTCGTTTCTATCAGGGCATCGATACAGCCGTAATGAACTCAAACTTGGATCAATTTGCAGTGGAGGAACATTGGTGTCATCTGTCTCTAGCATCTCATCTTCCTGCACCATACTCTTGTCAGTGAGAAAAAAAGGCCGCGGCGGCGGTGGTAGCGGTGGTAGCGGCGGGGATGCAGTTTCAAACTCAATTGTATCAGACTCAGTGAATTGCCTCAGGGTGGCACCAGTGTTTCTCAGTGATTTCAAATAAGCCAATAAGGAATCAGAATAATCCCCTCTAATTTTCACCAACTGTTTCATCAACCTCTTCCTTTCCTTGCACCTACCAACCTTCTCATCCTCATCAATACTTGACAAAACACAACCCATTTTGGAATATACAGATCTCACAAGTCAAAGGGTGTCAGAAAAGTATCTTGATGAAGCTTCTATAGTTTTTATTCAAAATAACTATATAACAAACATTGTATTGCCAAAAACTCAGATTGTATGGTTCATCACTAGATTCCACTATCCAATAGTCTTCACAACGTTTTCAGTATTTCAATATCCAAAAACTTGTCACCTACAATACACAAAACAAACAAATGTAATTACTAAACCACAAGGAAGACAAAAACTAAACGCAGCACACAAAAAAGACACCCAATTAGAAATATTTCACAGTTGTCAACCATACCCACAAAATAAACACACCCAACATATTCAACTCCCCTGCTTCATTAATTTTTCCAACGAATTTCTTACATGATTGTCAAAACCCCAATAACTAACCCAGAATCTATAACAGTGTGTTCAATACTCACTCCAGAGAGTATTGCTAGAAAAAAGCACAATGTAAACAGTTGCCATGACCAAACTCAATAGGGGGGAAACAACAACAGGAAAAAGCTTCAAACACACACACACACACACACAAAAAGAACAGATAACACTAAGCTATTAGCACAGGGATATTAAAATGTTTGAAAAAAATTTAAAAATAGAAAAAAAAAACATTTTTCTGACAAAGAACCTGTCTGCAACAGAGGTCACTCCAAGAACAGTCATACAAAAACGCATAGCCAATTGCAATTGCAGTTTGCAACTCACCACACAGAGGCATTTGGGTATGGTAAAATGTGAAGACAGAAAGGTGAATCTTCTTCTGGTTTTAAAAAAAGCGTTCAAAAGAAACCCACTTTGCTCCTTCTTTACAGAACAGAGAGAGAGAAACAAAGCTCGAGACCCGAGAGAGGGAGAAGCATCCAAAGAAAAGAAGAAAAACGGCACAAAAACCACAGCAGAGAGAGAGAGAGAAAACGAAGAAGAAGAAAAATTGGAGGTATTACTACCTATCAGAAGCAGAGCACGTGGTTGAAGTTTTATGTTGCTGGTTCTGCTTAGAAGAAGAAGATAACTTTGAAGGGTGTGTGAAAAAGATGATGTTTGAGCATGCGATGATAGAGAGAAAACTCTTGAACAGCTTTGCATTGCCAAGGTAAATGGAAAAATGGAAGAGGGTGGTAGCTATGAGAGAGAAAAAGAACACCTTTCTCAAAAGCTTTATAGAACTTCACATGAGACATATTACCTGGTAGCATGGGACACTGATTTGGTTTTGTTTTTCACACTAACAATAATCATGGTAGTTAATTATTAATGATAAAGTGTGAAACTATGGACAAAGAAACATGAACATTATACTTGGGTTTCTTTAAGAATGTTGGAAGAGATCTATTACTGGGGTATGTATTTGGACCACAAAGAAAAAAAGTAAAAAATAAAAACTATTTTCAATAGGTTCGATATAATTGTGTCTATACAAATAGCAATGTAATGATTTAACTATGGACATGTGAAAGTTAGTTTCAAATTTTGTTAACTTCATGATAAATTCAATTATCATGAAATTGATAGAGAAATTGCATAAATGGTGAATCAAAATTGAAATCGTAAAAAAGTAAGAAGAGTTTTTCATTGTAATAAGTGGAATGCTGAGGCAGCAACAAGTGGTATGGGTGATATCTTAGAGTTTAAGATACATATAATGTTTATGATTAGTGATCGAGTTATTTGAAAGTTATGCAATTATCTTCTTTTTCTAACTTTTTGAGTGACCACAAAAAGTGTTACTTTATGACCTAATATTATTTATTATTGTTTTGGCATTGGCCAACCATGCTTGAACAATAATGTAATACACCAATTTTGGTTCTTATAATAACAAAAATTTAATACTTTTTTTTTTGTGTGTATTTTGTGGCATGGTTATCCATGTTACTTATGAGCTAAGGGAGTGCATGTGCTTTTTCTTGTATTAGCTTTCTGCTGCCAAATTTTTCTTCCAATTTTTCTTTGTCAAAATTTTTGGTTCAAATGCATGGGATCATGTCCCACAACAAACCCTTCTATCTATCTTATTGTTATAGATTTTCCAAAAGGTATCCAAAAGAGAGCAAAAAAAAGTACAAATCTCACATGAGTCTAAGTCAATTTGGGTTTGAGTTCAACTCTTTAAAAAAGGTTTTGATAGTTTTTTTTTTTCTTTTCAAGAATGATGTACTCAATCTTATATATTGGTCTACACAACAAATAACACTTTTTGTAAAAAAAAAAACGTGAAAAGAAAAAAAAAATAAGTATAGAAGGATATTTAAAGATATTAGAAAAAAAAAATTTTAAATATTTATATTAAACATAATTATGAACTTTATCATTGTACTCATGTCCATCATTATTATCACATAAAAATTTATTAAATTGAAAAAGAAAAAATAAATACAAAATATGAAAGATCAAAACCATGACAATATAAATTACACTTTACAATAAATTATACCTATTACAAAAAAATAAATATGTAAAAGTATAATCTTAAATTATGTATTTTATCTGAATAAAAGTCAAATTAATTAACTTAACAATATAATTATTTTTTTATAAAATATAAGGTTGGATATGTACTTAGTTCCTCAACTTTAACATAAATTTAGAATTTGTCTATGTATGAAACTTTACTTTTATACATGTTGATTCCTAAACTTTGAAAATAAATATAGCTTAAATGTAAAAAAGATTGAATATAATTGAGTTAAAATGACTATTTTTATTTATTTTTAAAATTTGAGAATCATGATAAATCAAAATTTCATGTAGATTAAAATTCTAATTTTTCTTCAAAGTTCAAACATTAAAAACATATCTAACCCCAACAAATATAATAAATTTTGAATTGTATATATTACAAAAATATAACAAAAAATAAACTGCATATAATTTTGTTTTCCTATTTGAAGGTACAAAATGTGATTATAGTTAATTAAGTTCGGAAACCATATTTTAACATTATGAATGCATTTGAGGAATTAAAAGTATTATATTTTTCACGTGTGATAGTTGACCAGAATTTAATTACCTCTTACTTAATTAAATCAAGCAAAACTTTGAAATATTGGTAATCCGTATTCATAGAAAAATGGTCAAAATAAAATATTACATTTGATCTTATTTAATGTACAATTTATTTTCTTGATTCACCCTTCAATGTATAATTGTTTTCCAATAATATTAGAAATAAACGATTGTTGAATCCTCTTTAACAGCTATTTAGTTGTTACATCTTTTAATTATTTCAAAGAGATAATTGTTAAATCCTCTCATGATTTCGAAATTTTATTGTAATTATTTGCGATTTGTGATTTAGTCAATATCATAAAACTTGTGAAGGGGTTTACTAAACCTCTACTAATACCAAAGTTACTTTCTTAAAAAACAATAAAACTTTGATTTTCTAAACTTTAAAGTAAATATAACTTCGATTTTCTAAATTTTAAAGAGTTCGTTTTAGTTTTTTTTAAAATTCGAAACATACGATTTGAGTCCTTAAATGCTAAATTTAAAAACTAAAATAATTTTTAGTCTTTTAAATTCAATATTTAGACAAAAAAATTAATATAAGGGACAAAATCATTTCTTTTAATTTAGAAACCCAAAATTATATTCATTTAATACTGAAGAGACCGAAAATATAATCAAGCTAAAAACAATTATCAAGCCTACCTAATTTTCAATAAAATGGTGTTGCAAACCCACTCATTCTATTTAATTTCAACCAAACAGTCAAAATATTATTTTTCTGAGACACCACCTACTTTTTTTACTCATCTTATACCAACCAAACAAATGCATTTAATAAGATATGTTCTTCATTTATTGCCTAGAGTAGTAATTTGCACACTTCATAATCAATAATAGTTTTATTTGATGTGAAGTGCATAGGAATTTTTCAATAAAAATTGTAATAAGTTTTAACATTGTGCTTAATCACATAAAAAATTATATAATTTGAAGGACAGATAAACATAAATAACATGTCCCAGAAGATAATTTTAACGTGGCCGATTTCCCCTCTTTTGCAATTAGTTTCGCTACAGCACTAGCTGCTCTAGCTAATTGTCCACCCTTTCCGAGTGTGATTTCTATGTTATGTATGGTCGTGCCTAAGGGCATATCGGTTGAAGTAGATTCTTTTTTTTTATCAATCAAAACCTCTTCCCAAACTGTACAAGCTTCTTACAAAGCATACGGCTTTCTGGATGTAGATGATGATATCTATACAGATGGATCTTATATATATCTATATATCGCACAATGAAGTACCGC
>Ga0214542_1007690_pt1 | contig 18512 bp, 10 predicted proteins | sample CNSS1metaG_FD_160096 | JGI IMG/M metagenome (GOLD analysis project Ga0214542, IMG submission 160096) | Root nodule microbial communities from cowpea collected in UCLA plant growth center, Los Angeles, California, USA - CNSS1 | ecosystem: Host-associated > Plants > Roots > Nodule | place: USA...
ATATATATAATATATATTATATATATATATAAAATATATATATATATATATATATATATATATATATATATATATATATTATATTATATTATATTTGTATGTATTATATATATATATATTATATTATATTTGTATGTATTATATATATATATATATATATATTATATATATATATATATGTTATATTTATATATTATATAATATTAAAAAATAAAATTTAAATTTAAATATTATTTTTTTAATTTATTATTGTATTTTTTTTGTGGTTATTTCTTGAATTTGCTGTTTTCAGACTTTATATTATTTGATTGTTCATCATTTTCATGGTTCTAATTTCTATCTTTCATCTTTTTTCTTTACTTTCACTTTATATTTTATTTATTCAAGACTCTAGTACTATAGTTTGATGAGTGATAAGTATGATTTGAGTTTAGATAGTAATTTATATTTTTGTGATTTTGGTTTGTATTTGGCGTTTAACATAATTTGGGATTTTATTTGGATTGTATTGAAGTTTATTTAGATTTTAATCGAAATTATAATTTAGTTTTCTTGAGATTGAAGAAAAAAAATTATGTTTTTTTTAATTAAGTGAGCCAATGAGCCAACCCATTTAATCCGTCAACCCATGGTGGGTTGGATCGAGTTCTAATTTTGTTGGCTCGTTAATAAGTGAGCCGGGTTGGGTTGACCCACTATATGGCCAACCCGTCGTGGGCCGAGCCGGGTTGGGTCGTGTTACCCGTTTTGACAGCTCTAGACATAAGGAAATCAATGACCATTGCCTCGTAGAGGGACTTGATGTATAAAAGGAAATCAATGACCATTGCCTCGTAAAGCGTCTTGATGTATAAAAGGAGAAGCTGAATTTTGCTCTTGAAGTATGGATAAACAACGCATGAATGCCTAACATTTGTGAGACTTACACAAAAAAATGTCATTGCTGACTTTTGTTTTTCAAATTTCTTTATATTTGTTTTGGAAATGATTTTCAATGATTTTGTGGAGTATGATGGATGACATGATGTGATGATGCATGACATGTTATGATTTTCTTTTTGAAACTATATGATATGCTTAGATGGATGCATGGATGCATGAAATGCCTTGTGTATGAATTTTTGTTTTGCATATTTTTGAAAACAAATTCGAATTGATCCCCATTTCATTGTTATTTCAAATTTATGGAATCATTCTACTTTGATTTTTTTTACTTTTCCAAATCATTTCTTTGGTCTGATTAGTTTACTAACGTACCTTTTTTAATCATTTCTTTTGAAACACTATTTGAATGACATCCATGAAATTGCCAAAGGCTTGAAAAGGCTTAGATGAGGTGATGAAGATTAACTAGGGAGTTGCCCTAATTTGAATTGGTCTCGGGGCACAAAATGTGTTTGGGCTTTCCCTAGTTATTGATGGTATGAAGGAAAAGATGGGGACTTAAAAAAAATTGCCCTTAATAGAGGATGGTCTTAGGGTGCAAAAATGTGTTTGACTTTTCCCAAATGAGGAGATTAAAAAAAAAAGGGGTCTTCACAAGTTGCCCCTAATGTGATCATAATCTTTATTGTAAATAAAAGCCCGAAATTCAGAATGAATGATGGGAATATATGAACTACTAACAAAGTGACTACCCCAGTTTGGGTTTGGGATTGATAAAGATGGACTATGTTAAGGTTGGTCAAGGTTTAGGCTTAGAGCGGAGGATATTGTATGAGAAAAAACGAAATTTCATGAAGAATGAATTGAAAAGGGACAACCCAAATTTACCCAGATTGCTTGATTGCCCATGCTGATTTTGGACCTTTGAAAACATTTCAACCAAACATAAGCTGCCCCAGTGTTTAAAAGAAAATCTCTGAACACACTTTTTCAATCCCTTTTTTTATATAATTTTTTTTAGAACAAACCTGTTAGCAAATACAAATTTTCCTCTAAATTAAAACGTTCGAAAGATAACAACCAATCTGTGATCTGTGTGGACTTTATTAGGCTTGTATCGTGGCCAAAGCTAGGGGTATGGATGTAAATGATATTAAAGGCCCAAAAGGTGATGTGATGGTTGTTTCAAACAAGGATCTTTGAATAATATTTCATTCAGAATTTGTTTGACTTCTTCTTGTTCACCTTTTTTTTTATATATTTTGACCTTTTATTCCTATTCTCTAAACTTTTGCTTCTCTTTTTTCTTTCTTGATATGACCATATTATTTTGTTTATTTTTTTTTATATTTTTGTATTGGTGAGCTACCATTTGGATGAAACAAATGCAAACATTATTTCAATTCTCCTCAATGTGAGGGTGACCCTTGTTTAGGGTAATTTGAAAGAATTTTTTTTTTTGAAAGCTCAAAGGGGGTAGCAAAGGATAGTTACTTTTGTTTGGATAAAGAAACATGGCCACACATAATTTCAAATCATGATTGTTTTTCTCAAACAATTTAATTCACAGGAAAATAATTTATTTCATATGACAGGATGCCCATTGTTTTGTTCTCTTTTTTTCTCACTTTTTTTTCTTATTTTTGCCTAGACTGTCCTTCAAAATTTTTAGTATAACTGATTTTTCTTCATTTTTTTTGTTCAGAGAATTTATGGTAATCCTTTTTAAGGTACGTGTCCCTTTTATGATAATCCTCCATGATAATGAAAACGAGGTTTATGGTGGAAGAGAGATGGAAAGGGAGATGGATTTGAGCAATTTCATGCATGCAAGATTAGATAGGTACTTCAAAAGAAATGATAACAAACGAAATTTTATTTCTTTATTAAATTCACTGATTTGACCAAAGAATATTTTATCATTTTCTCAATTTTCATAAGAAAGATTCCAAGAATTTGGTGATAAAGAAAGTGGAAAACAATTTGAACTTATTGTAGTGCAATTGTTTTTATTTATTTTCCAAATTTTATGTTGATGCATGCTATGTGTTTGAATCTTTGGATAAGGTATCATGAATGACCACAAAATGGAATGCAATGCATGTTTGTGCCTCGCAGGGCACTTATTCACATGATATGCTAATGAAATGTATGTTTATGGGTAATAATGGCGTGATGGTGATGATTTTATTATTATATACAAGGAAAGATGAGGGTAAATGACGAAAATATTCTCCCTTTTGTGTCTTAATTTAACATAGGTTTGACGCTTAGAGTTCTAAGGCAAAGTATATGTGCTCACAAGGATAGTTCCCTACTACCTAAAGATCAAGATCACTAGAGCTATGACCCACTTCATGGCATTTTCTCCGACAGTTGGTAAACAACAAGAAGTGGGAGTACCAATGAAGCAAACAAACTCTAGCTGGGGTTCTCACAATGACCACTTGGGAAGTACATCCACTATGACACTGCTACACAATCCCCTATAATTCTAAGCAACTCAAACTCGGGTATAAGGTCACACTCATGTAATGAATAAAATGTGTGTGTGTGTGTGAAGGGAGAATACAATGTATACCCAAACCCCCACCTAACAATCATTCCAAATACCAAAATAAAGAAAGAATATACATATACAATTATTCTAAATATAGAAAAGAGATAAAAATACACATACCCTAAAAGAAAAAAAAAATATGAAGAAAAAATATGATAAAAAACCACATCAATTTTGCACATCCAAATAAATGTCTGACTATCTAGCTTCCCCAGTGGAGTCGTCATATGTCGCAACTGAAATCACAACGGGACAACGAACCAAAAATAAAATTTGTAAAAATAGAGTTTGGAGTCGTCACCATAGTTTATTTTGGAAAACTAAGGAAAAATCAAAAAAGATAAAATAAGGTATGCGAAAAACCAAATTTTGGGTCTGGGAGTCGGTTATGCGTAGGGAAGGTATTAGCACCCCATAACGTCCGTCCTAAGACGGTACCTTTAATTAAATGTGCAAAAGTTATGTGGTTTTTCAAAATATTTATTTTCCCCAAAAATAATAATAAATGAATTTACAAAAGAAACAAAAATATGTTTTTTGATTTTTTGGGCCTGAGGAGTATTAATGGAGATACTGGGTTACGTAGTTCTTTATGAAAAACTATTTGGAAAAATATTTGAAAAATGATTTAATTTTTATAATAATTTTGTAAACTTTTTTTATTTAAAATAGTATTATTTTATTATTGGTGTCACACGACGCGATTGGCCAGACAGACACTGAAAATAAATTCCTTTTTTTTAATCTTTGATTTTTTTTTTTATCTTTTTAATCTTTTATGATTTTTCATATTTTTTAAATTTATTTAAAAGTGGATGTGGAGGCTTTGCGACATGAGCAACAAGATAGATATCAAAAAGTAAACAAAGAAAGCTATTTTTTTTTTATATTTTTAGATCATCTATATATATTTCTTAGAAAAAAACAAAAGTTAAATTAGATGTCATGCGACGTGAGCGACCGGACAAACACTAAAGAAAGGGAAAAAATATTTTTTTATGATTAAAAAAAATGAAGATTGGAAAAACTAAATAAAAGATTAAAGAACTAAGAGTGACATACCTTCAAAAATTTTCAATATCTCCTCACCTTTTCTCTTTTCATTTTTTCTTGATTTTTGTGTTTGTTTTTCCAACGGAGGAAAAAAATGAGAGGTGTCTATGTGGGTGGTAATGAGAGAAAGAGAGAGTGTAGAAAATGTTTTCTTCTCTTTTTTTTTCTATCTCCTTCAATATCTTTTTTTTTCTATCTCCTTCAATATCTTTTTTTTTTCTATCTCCTTCAATATCTTTTTTTTTTTGAAAGAGAGATAATAAAGGAGGTGTGTATGTGGAAGTTGTGATGGGAAATAATTAGAGAAGTGTAGATAATGTTTTCTTCTCTCTCTTTTTTTCTATCTCCTTCAATATATATTTTTTGAAAGAGAGAGAATAAAGGAGGAATGTATGTGGGAGTGGTGATGGGAAAGAATTAGAGAAATGTAAAAAATATTTTTTTTTTCAGTCATCATAGAGTGCGTATTTATACTCACACCTTGCAATATTAATGCAACCTCAGCCTTAATTGTAATGAACAATATAAGGAAGAAATTGGTTATGATAACAACACATTATAGGGATGAAATCGCAGCAAATCAGAGCATAAAATCAGTCAAGATTGGTAGTATTGATTCTAACCATTAACAAATCAGAGCACAAAATCAATCATAATTAGTAATATTGATTCTTATCATTTGAAGAGATATTGCTTCTAATGATTAAAATCATATCAATAATTTCTCTATCAAGAACAAAAGGGTATAAAATATTTGAGTTGTTGGGATCATGAAAAGGAGTGCGATAATTAATAAGTCTCTTCCTTCTTTTTTCCTTCTTTTTTCTTTTTTCCATCTCTCTTTTTTTTTTCTAAATTAAATTGTTAAAATCTTTGAAGAAAATTTTGTTTCACATTTTTTTTCATTAACTAAAAAACCTTTTTTTTTTTGAAAATAAATTTATTCACCCAGACGAAATTGGGTGTTGACACATGGTAGTTATGGAGTAATGCTTAATGGAACAACTTCAACATCAGCAATAAATACAAAAAGTAGTTGAAGAAAAGCATCAGTTCATGCAACAATAAAATATGGAGTTACCCACTAAAGCTCTAACAGGACCTCGCGTGAGAACAAAAGGCTAATGCTTTGCTGCAGATCATAATGATTACATAAGTTAATATGAGTGACGATTGATGAAGTTCAAGATCCCCACTATAATCATCTAAAAACCTTCTATGAATTGTGTGGCACCATGGGAATATCAGGAGAGGATAAGGATGCAACTTATTTAAGATTGTTTCCCTTTTCCTTAATTGGAAAAGCAAAAATTTGGCTATAATCTCAACCAAATGAAAGTTAGGTGAATTGGGAAGATGTGGAAAGGAAGTTCTTAACCAAATTTTTCCCACCATCAAGATACGTAGGTGCTAAGTCAACAATTGCAACTTTTTCCACAAGGAATAGATGAGACTTTATGTGAAGCATGAAAAAGATACAATTCTCTTTTCAAAAAGTGTCCAAATCATGGATTTGATGATTTGGATGAGCTTAACATGTTCTATAGTGGATTAAGGCCACAAATCAAGATGATTTTGCATGCTTCTATAGGATGATATACGATGACAAAAGATGTGGCTGAAGCAACTACAATCATAGAATCCTTGTCAACAGTGACCTCCAAGTGCAACATGATACGAGCCAACCAAATAAGAGATCAATTCTGGAATTAGATACACAAAGTGCAATCTTAGCCTAAAACAAGCTGATTTCATAGCAAATGGATGAAATTAAAAGGAAAATGACTAAGATATAAGTTGGAGCAACAACAATTGGCACATCTTAGCAAGTTCAAAGCTGTGATTTTTGTGTTGGTGATCACCCTAATGGTCAATGTTCAGCAACAAAATTGATTCAAGAAAACCACAAAATTTTAACTTCCACCAAAATTCAAATTTGAGGAATAATCAATACTAAAATTATAGATGGAGGTAAGAGGTTGGAAATCAACAAAGACACAATCAACAAGCACCTTACGAAAGCCAACAACCATTCTAGCAAGACAAATTGAACAAATTGGAGGATGCTCTACCTCAATTCATTCGAGTTTTAATAACAAATTAGAATAACACAAAGGCTTCCATAAAAAAAATCTGGAAGTGCAAGTTGGACAAATAGCCAAACAACTTGCTAACCAATAAAAAAGTCAAATTTCAGCCAATACTCAAATTTCAAGCACCAACTAGAAAGGATAGAGAAAGAAAATTCACTAGATTCCTAAATATGATTGATGGGTTCATATTTTTTCCTCATCTAATGTTTAATTTTGGGTATTTAATTGAACTTTTGTGATAAAGGATTGATTTAATAAGGATTTGTGATAATTGGGCTTATTGAGTTCATGAGATAAAAATGTCTTAAAAAGTGATTTTAGTTGCATAAAATATTATTGCATATTTTAACGTTTGTTGATGCAGCTGAAATTTAATTTAGGTCATTAAAAGTGTGGAATTGAAATGTTTCAAATTACAATTTAAGTCCAAAATCAATAAATTCTAGAAAGAAAAAATTCAAGAGCTAAATGTATCTCTGAATTTTACTTTTACACCACCATTTTTAGAGGTCACAAGCCACCACCATCCTCGAAATCGCGCCGCCAACACCCACGTCAGTGTAACCATCACACACTTACACCATTCTCGCATCAAACCTCGTCAAACCACAAACCCTCAACATTCAACCTTGTGACACCATCAGATCTTTGAGCCCATGCCAACAACGAACCCTTCGTGCAACCTCGATGCAAGTCTGCTACGAAGCAACATTTGAACCAACCATCACGGTAGCCATTGTCTCCACCACTCATAGTTTTGGAAAACGTGAAACTTGCACTACACCACCATGCCTTTGTCAGACTTCGCACCTACAGAACACAAAGCACAAAGATTGGAGCACTTTGAGGTATCGTTCATGCACTTGCAATGAACAACACCTTCGAAAGCATGGAAGCAACCATGAAGAACCATCTCCTCCAAGCAACAAAACCCTAATTTTTGGAAAAGAAAGAGAGTGCCACGTGGTAAGCTATCATTGCATAGTCAGCAGGTCAAAGTATGGTTAACTGTTGAAAGTTGGTCAAAGTTGGTCAAACACACAAGGGTTGAAATGGAATTTTGGACAAAATTTAGTTGTTAATAACTATTTAGTATTTTTAGATAATTAATCATAGAATATCAACCGAAAATATCTTTTAGATATTTTTAAAACTAATAAGATTTTTTAATTATTTGAAAGATATTACATCAAAAGATAAAAAGATTTGAGCAAAAAAATAGATAAAGTCTAAGTCCAATCAAGTCTTATATAAAGAGATCCAAGGGAGCAGAAGAAAGACACTTAACAACTCTTTGGTTTTTGTAGCTAGCATAAATCAAATCTCTCACTTTATTTCCATTTCACTTTCATATTCTTTTTTCATCTATCATATATTCCACTCCATCCATGAAGGGCTAAGCGTTTTTTATTGATTCCACTGTATTTTCATTGCATTTTCATTATGGATTCTGAGGTCAAATTAAAATAAGTCTTTGTTCTTTTGATTATTGTTTTTATTTTCATTCATCTATGTCTTTTATCTCTTAGTTACGTAAAATGTAATGGTTTTTACATCATAGCAAATTAGTTAGATATTTTAATCTATATACATGTTGATCATATGAGTCGAAGGGTTTTTAATTTTAATTGAGTATGTACTTTGATTAAATTTAGAAAATTTCATGTAATTGAATAGGGTTTTCCCAATGATTGAGAATGTACTTTGAGTAAAGATGAAAACTTTAACAAGAATTGATCAAGAATGTATTTTGGTTAATTAGTTTTTTGCTTGATATTAGGGTAAACGAATAGACATGATTAGTGTAACGTCCCATTTAATAATTAAACTTGATTAAATGAGCGAAGATTGGAGTATTAACGTTACTCCATATAATTATCCAAAAATACTTAGAGGAAACCAAGGCACACCAAGATGTCAATACAAAACCAAGTGCAAGAATTGATAATAAACGATTAATACTAAAAAGCAAGGTGATACATGGGCCATGGTCCTAACTAAAACTCAGAGAAACAGAGACCATCCCAAAGGAGTTAAGCAACAAAATCATCATTTCCCTATAGACCACGAGTAGCTCTCGCATCTGCTCACATCAATAAATTGATGATCATCGCAAAAAGAGAATAACCACACACATAGCAATCAAATAAGCAAAAAGGGTAAGCTAGAGTAGACAAATGGTTTATCATACAATTACATACAAGTTCACAGTTCAAGATGCATATGTCAACCAATCATGTAATGAGTTGCACACAATACACTAAGACTCAGACACGACTCATCCGGATACATATAATTAGTCGGATTCAGTAGATTCTTGCACTTGTGGTGGTCTTTACTGCTCTACCGAGTTGCTCTACCGAGCTAATTGTTACGGTGTTTCTTTCCCCCCCACACAAGGTTATCCCTTAAAGTGTTTAAGGCCTCCTGCTACTCTCACCACTCGAGTCAGTATGCTCTATGTGAGACTAACTGACTCTTTAGAGTGTCAGGATGCAATCCTTATCCTGAAACCTTACTAAATTATATAGATGGGGCACCACCATGAACTTCCACTAATAGGGGTCATGGAATTACGTCCCGACCAACTAAGGCACCACCATGAGGTCACACCTAGAGGCTCATGGAATTACGTCCTAACCAATGAGGCATTACCACGAAACTATCATGGAATTACGCCTTAACCACATACAAATCATATTTCACCATCCAAGTATGTAATTGTAATGCATATAGATCTCATGCCAACATTTATAACCAACCTTCATTCATATCCCATACCAAAACCATACCAAACTCGTCATTTTTAGCCCATGAATCATCCCATACATGCAACAGGCCCAAATTAGGTTAAGCTCATCCATCACAAACCTTAAATCATCTCACTCATTCATAATCATCCAATTCATGCTTTAAAAGTATAATTAATCCAAACATATGGCCAACCTTTAAGAACAGAGAACAATAGAATAAGACGCATTCTCGCCCAGCTTCTCGCTCAGGCAGAAAGGTCTCGCTCAGGCGAGAGGGACTGTCGCTCAGGCGAGCTCCTTTCGCCTAGGCGAGAGCTCGACAAACAGAAATAGTGGCCTTCTCCACTTTCTTACTTAGGCGAGACCTCCTCGCCTGAGCGAGATATCCCCTTGCTCAAAATGAAGATTGGTCGCCTGAGCGACAACTCGTGCAAAAGACCTAGGCGAGCCTCTATCAGCCTCGCCTACGCGAGACACGCTTGCTTGGGCGAGAAAACCAGTGCTCACCACTGTTCCCTCGTGCAACAGCCAACATTCAAGAACCCCAATGATATTTAACAACATTACAAGCTATGACAATGACACCTAAGCATTTTAAATACAGAAACAAAGTTACCACGTGCAGATATAACTCGAAAATGAGAACCTTAACTTCCCTTACCTGGAAAGGGGTTGGCAAGGGACTTCGACACCAGCCTTAATGAACACAACAACTCCAATAGCAGATTTAAGAGTTGGAAATAGCGGCACAGAAGGAAAATGGGTTTACTATTGTGAACCCCAACATATACCACGAAAAACAACTTAGGAAGGGGAGAGTATGGTTCAAGAACTAACTTACGTGAAGGGAGAATGAAGCTGAACTAGCTGGAATGGGACGGAGGGACAAACCCTAGCAAAGGTTCTGTGGAGAGAAAGAGGGAGAGTTAGAGCACTGATTTTTCTTTCAGAACGAGCCACAAATGAGGGACCTTGGCTGCTATAGGGGCCTTGACACCTTATGGGACAACCTTTAGGCCCAATAGTGTGGTAGCCCTTAGACATTAGGACACTAAAAATAAAAGTAGGTCTTACAATTAGGCATAATAATATTTAATTAAGAATGTACTTTGGTTAAATTTATTATTATTAATTTACAAAGTTCTTGCTTTTGATTGAGAATTTACTTTGGTGAATAGTGAGTACACCAACAAATTAATTAAGAATTTACTTTAATTAATTTGATGTCAAAAACAAGAGTCAAGTGAACAATAATATGCAAATAACTGATGAAGAATCTATTTTGAAACAATAGAATAAGCCCATTTTATGATAATTGTTTCAAAGTCTTTTATTAATCTGCTGTTTCATTTATTCTCAAATACTTCTCTATATTTTTGCATATCATCATATAGTTTTAATTGCATTAGATTAGATTTTTATAAGAATTAAATATTGAAAATCAATTATGTATTTGTTGGGATATGACTCAGGGTTAGCTTAACCCTATCTAGTTGGTTCACCACTAACTTAGCATTACTGAAGTTGTTATTGTTAAGTAGTGTTAATTTGATCGCTTCACGATAGCATTATCAATGATAAAGAGATTACATATCAATATACCTTTCACAAAGGCAATGAAGGAAATGCTTACCTATGCCAAATTCATGAAAGATCCTCTCACAAAGAAAAGGAGAATCCAAGAGGAGGAGACTATGGAATTGGAAGTTGGCTGCCGTGCCACTATTCAAAAGTCCCTACCTTCAAAGTTCAAGGATCCATGATGTTTCATAGTGCTAGTAACTATTGACAACTTAACAGTGGGCAAAGCATTGCTAGACCTTGGAGCAAGTATGAATATAATGCAATTGTCCATGTTAAAAGGAATTGGAGATGTAGAAGTTCAACCAATCAGAATGACACTTCAATTAGCTAATAGATCCATTGAATATCCATATGGAATTGTAGAAGACTTAGCAGTCAAGGTATATAGATTCTATTTTCTAGTAGATTCAGAAGTACCTCTCATCCTAGGAAGGCCTTTTATGAAAACAACTAAGGTCATCATTAGTGTTGACAATGGCAAATTAAAAGTGAGAGTGTAGGATGAGGAGGTCATATTCAATGTATTTGAAGCCATAAAGCATCCTAAGATTCGGAGGGACTCTCTCTCCTCTTGCTTGAGATTGAGGAGAGAAAGTGATGTGAGGTCATGACGACGGCTGCTATCGAACTGGGTTGTAAAAGTCATGGTCAGCATGCTAAAAGAGTCAATGTTGTAAGGTTGCAAACTCATGAACCACTCTAAAGCTAACCCCTTGAGCGCTCGAAAAGGATATGAATTCGTCTGGGTTCGTTGATGAGTGCGTATTTTTGCCCTCATTCAGTGTTTAATTCTAGGTATTTAATTGAATTTGTGTGCTTAAGGAGTGATTTAATTGAAAATTCTGATAATTAGGCTATTTGAACTTGTGTGATAAAAATGTCTTAAAAAGTGATTTTTAGTTGCATAAATTATGTTTAGATATTTTAACGTTTGCTGATGCAGCTGAAGTTAAGATTAAGCTCATTCAAGGTGGGAAAATAAATTGATTGAAGTTACATAACACCTTTAAATAAGGCTGAAATTAGCAAGTTCTGGAAAAATCACTTCTGCACCCCAGTTTTTACTTATACACTCCCCTCTTTCTAAATGGGTCTCACAAAAAATCAATTCTGCACCCCTAGTTTTTACTAAGTTGCATCTCTCCTACCACTTAAACTTCATTCACTAAAATGGTGCCATGTGGCAATCCTCCACTAATTGAGTTGACCAACCAAAAGAAGCCATGTGGGCATAATCCTTGCACATGCATGTGAACCAATATAGTGCCACGTCATCATCATCTTCTTCCCTCAAACCCTGGCAGCCAACACTCACGACCACCATGGCAGCCACTACTCCGCCACCACCGTCCCTGCACTGCACCACGAGAACTCCATCGTTCAGTCATCGTCAGCCATGGATGTGCATCCTTCATGCATTTGCGCCTGTTCGAAGCATCCCACCACCATCCTCCATCCTTCTCGACGGTGAAACGCAGCAGCCACCGCAGTGCGCGACCATCTTCTCCGCAGTGACACCAGCACCATGGCAGTTCTACAACAACAGCAGCGGAAGTGCAACACCACCACGCAAACACCGCGAGTTCATCTCTGCACCATCGCACAGCAGCGAGAACAAACTTACGCAACCACCATCCATGGCAGCGCCACTGCACCTCCACCTTGATCGCACCAGTGACGCGCACCGTTCGTTGACCACTCCCTTGCGAGCAACATCGCAGCAGCAGTACAGTTCAGAGTCCACCATGGTAGCAACCGCCATTGCACTGCGGCATAATCCATGAAGGGGCGAAAACCCTAATTTTGGGAGAGAGAAGGGAATGACACGTGTCATCCTGTCATTGTACAGTCAAAGGGTCAAATCTGGTCAAACAGTCAACTCTAGTCAAATGTTCAAATCTGGTCAAAGACTGGTCAAACGATAGGGGTTTAATTGCAAATATTGATATTTTTGGACGTCTCTACAAATTTGGACTACAAGATTAAAAATGGCTTATTGAGAAAATTAATGCAAATATTATTTGTTAATAATTTATTAGATATCTTTAAATAATTTATTTATTTAATTATATCATAAATTATTAACCAAACTATATTTGTCAAATAGTTTAGATCTCTCCAAATATCTTTGAATATTTATCTTTATCTTTATTTTAAAAGATATTTGAGAGGTTTTAGCAACCGAAAAGCCCAGTCCAAGTCCTATATAAAGAGACCAAGGGAGAAGCAGAAGGGACAAGTTCGGGACTTCGGAGTTTTGGAACCCTTAGGGGGGCCTAATTTCGTTTCCTTTCTCTCTCTCCATTCTTCTATTTTTATTTTGCATTCATGGAGTTCTAAACTTCTTGGGTTGATTCTATTGTAATTTCTTAATTGGATTCTGAGGTTAGATCAATTAATTTCTTTGTTCTTTATTATTGTTGAGGTTTTAATTCATCTATGTCTTTTATCTTTGAATCACGTAAAAAGTAATGATTTTAAATCTATATGCATGTTGATCATATGAGTTCAAGGGTTTTTAAATTGAATTGAGACTTTACTTTGATTTTATTTAGAAATTTTCATATGATTAAATGAGTTTTTACCAATAATTGAGACTTTACTTTGATTAAAGGTATTTACTCTAACTACAATTAATTGAGACTTTACTTTGATTAATTAAGCTTTTTATTTGGTGAGGAGATAAAAGAATAGACATGATTAGACATAATAAATTTGATTGAGACTGTACTTTGATTGAATTTACTGTGGATAATCTAAAAGTTCTCACTTTTAATTGAGAATGTACTTTGGTTAAAAGTGAGAACGCCAACAAATTAATTGAGACTTTACATTGATTAATTTGTAAACCTATAACAATAATTAATTGAGCAATAATCTTTAGATAACCGATGATGAATCTATTTTGAAAAAGCAATGGAATCAATTTATTTTCTTTACTATTGTTTTTATTTCTTTTTATCTTTTAAATTTTATTTCTATCTTTGTTTATCTTAATCTCCTATATGTTTTATTTTATTTGACTAACTCATTTGTATAGTTTTATAAGAATTAATTTGTAAAAAATCAATTCTGTGTTCGTTGGGAGACGACTTTGGGTTACTTTACCCTTTCTATTTTGTTGACTACTATCTTAGCAATACTGACGTTGCTATAGTTTAGTAGTATTAATTTGATCGCGTCTGGGTCTGTGGTACCACCATAGGTGATGGTGGGTGCCTTCCATTTGTAAGGGAGGGGGGTTTCTATGATTCTGTCTATGAAGGGGTGTCTACAATTTCTCCGGGAGGTGAAGGAGTTGTAGTTGCCACCTGTTGTATGACCTGTGGGTTTGTACTCACTTTCATCCTCGATGGGGGGATGTCTACCATGAAAGAGTGGGGCAAGGTCCTCCAGCTGCCTTGTCTGCTTCGATTTTCCTTTTGAGGCAGGAGTTCTCTTCCCTCACGACCTCCATTTCATCCGCATTCCTCTTATTGTACTCTGTGAATTCTTGCTTCATTCTGGCTTGGGCTTCCAGGATGAGCGATATATCTAATGAGGGGCTTGCATCCCCAACTTCAACTGTTAGGACCACGGTTGAAACTTATGCTGCTCTACTTCTCGTGGATACCATTCTATCTTTGCAATGTTGGGTTGCAGATTTGTGAAATACTTATTGGCCCCACGATGGGCGCCAATTGTTCTTATCGGACCAAGTTGTATTCCAAAAATCTCTTGAGTGGCTCTAGGACTCGGTTGCTGACTAGTCTCTCCTTACTCCAGTGGATCTCTGAGGACGGTATAGGGGTGCCTACAAAAGACACTCCAATGCTTAAGTTAGCACTTGTAATGTTAGGGATTCAAAGAATATTTTAATGCATAATCAATGCATAGAACAATGTGCTATTTATACCTTTTTTACCTGTGAGTCCTACCTGGAATGGGCTTTTGGGCCTAAAATACCTCTTTTAATTGTTTCTAGTCCATGTGTCTGTAGGTAAAATTACAAGAAGAACCCTCAATAGTTGTTAGTAGGTAGCTTGTTAGATAGTAAGGACGGATACCACATACTTAATGGGGGGACCCTAAGTATGCGGTCATGCGTATTCGAAGGGCTGGGCACTCTTTGGTCGCTTAGTTATTTGATAGGATCAGATGTTTGAGACTGCCTATTGCGTATTAAGGGGTAAATATAAGTGTTGATGGCTTCTTACTGTGTATTAAGGTGTTCCTTAGTACAAGTAGGCGACCTTGAAGATTGTTGATGGTCGCTTACTCTATACTAAAGGATTCCTTAGTGTAGAGTAAGTAACTTTGAAGGTTATTGATGGTTATTTACTATGTACTAAGGGATTCCTTAGTGCAGAATAAGCGGCATTGAAGGTTGTTGATGACCGCTTGCTGCGTACTAAGGAATTCCTTAGTACAGAGTTAACAGCCTTGAAGGTTGTTGATGATCGCTTACTGTGTACTAAGGGATTCCTTTGCACAGAGTTTGTGGCCTTAAAGGTTGTTGATGGTCGCTTACTGTGTACTAAGGGATTCCTTAGTACAGAGTAGGCAGCCTTAAAGTTTGTTGATGGCAGCTTACTATGTGCTAAGAGATTCCTTAGTACAGAGTAGGCGGCCTTGTAGGTTGTTGATGGCCGCTTACTATGTACTAAGGGATTCCTTAGTGCAGAGTAGGCGGCCTTGAAGTTTGCTGATGACCACTTACTGTGTGTTGTGTACTTGGTTCATGGTATAGTTGGGACAAAAGATTTAGAAAAGGGAATTCAGAAAAGGGCAACCAATTATGCTGTTCAATTCAAAGGTTAAGCTTTTCCCAAGAAAGCTTAGATTAAAGTGGTAAAGACCTTTGATTGTTAAAGAAGTTAGACCTGTGAATGGACAAATATTGAAGATTTATCAAGGTGGAGACTTTGAAAAAGGCACCACCTTCATAAAATTCAAAGATTAGATGAAAAATGTGTCGAGCTAAAAGATGTTAAACAAGCGCTCTTAGGAGGTACCCCGAGTTGTTTATATGTGCATAAATGTTTTTTAGTACTTAGAATTAGGATGCATGTAGTTGTAGGTTTTATTGGTTGAGGTGTGTTGAGAGGAATGTGAAGAGTGCTTGAAACAAAGTTTTAACTGAACATTATTGTTTTCGGCTTAAGCCCCAAGTTTTGGGGCTGAACCACAAAATGCAAGATTTAAAGAGGCAGAGTTTAAATTTTCAAACTTGACACATATATAAATTGTCACTCACCCACTACCCTCTACTCACCCTTTCAACTTCCATTAACTTAAATTGTCCAAGTTCTTGGCATTCAAGGATCAAAACCCCCATCTACATTTGTTAGAACAAACATCCAAGTAAGAACAATCTCACCCGGTTCATCATCTCCAAGTCATTTCCTTCAAGCTTAGGGTTTGCTCAAGCTCAACCATGAACCAGTACTGCAAAAAGGAACTTTGTTCTTGATTTTCAACAAAAAATGCAGTGTATTTAGAGTTTATTTGAGTCTTGAAACCCTATTTTATTAGAAAAATTGATTTGGGAATGATCAAACCCTGGATTTCAAGTTTTTAGTCATGCATGTTGATCCTATTTTGAAAAAACACATTTTCCCCCATGCATGTGCATTGATGAGCAAACTACATTTAATTGAGACTATACTTTGATTTAATTTAGAAAATTTCATCTGATTATATGAGTTTTTACCAATAATTGAGACTTTACTTTGACAAAAAATAATCACTTCAACATAAATTAATCAAGACTTTACTTTCGTTTAATGTTTTACTTGGTAAGGAGGCAAAAGAACGAGCATGATTAGACATAGCTGAATTTAGTTGAGATTGTACGTTTATTGAATTTACTATGAATAATCTAAAAAGTTCTCACTTTTAATTGACAGAGTACCTTGGTTAATAGTGAGACTGTATTTTTATTTTATTTAACTAAACCTTTTAGTACATAGATTTTATAAGAACTAATTTGTTAGAAATCAATTTCGTGTTCTTTAAGTACATTATTACATTTGTGTCCCTGACCTATTTTCTTTGTGAACCATTATTTGTGTACCTTTTTGTAATCGAACATTCTTATGCATTGATAAACTCCTTTGCCGTTAAGAGTTAATCATTATTTGTGTACCTTTTTGTAATCGAACCCACTTTTTATAGCATAACTGGAAACCGAATATCAATCATGGAAAGGCAAATTAGATTTTGAATGATCATGAGTGTGTAAGTGTGTAAAATGGAGGAAATCTAACTAGTCAATTATGTTTAATCCTAAGTATGATAACTAAGCTAAATTCTAACTAAAGAAAAACTAAATGCTTAACTATTTACTATTCTAATTAGTCTAAAATTTAGAACCTAAGACTAAAACTAAAATTGTTCTAAGATTCTACACCTAAAACTACACTTAACTAACATTACCTTAAGCCATTTAGTCTATACTAAGACCCCATACCAATCACTACTACAAAAAAATTGAATATTAGCTACGAAAAATTTCTTAGCAAATCTCTCACTAGCAATTTTTGTTATAGATTAACTATAAAATTGGTAGGAAATGTTTCGTAACTAATTAGAGAAGGATATAATCATTTGTTACTACATAGTTAATTTGTCTTTAGTCCCTCGTTATTTTCTCATTAAATGAATTGAGAAAGTTTTAGAAATTTTTGCTTATCCATTGTTAATTTGTCTTGTTAAGCAATATCTCCTATCAAGTATCCTCCGGTAGCAATCATGTTGAAAAATGAACTTACCCTCATTCATATCTTCAACCAGAATGACTCCACTACAAAAAAAAAAGATATATAGCATGGGTCATTTTATGGAGGTTAAAGAAACCTCCACAAATAAAGATTATATAGACAAATTATAATAGATTTTATAAAAGCTTATAATAGAGGGGTTTTTTATTTTTTTTAGGAGGTTTATGACCTCCGCAGATTGCAACACATTCTTCTCTTATGAATTCACGTGTTCCCTCCTAAATTAGAAAAGTAATGAATCTTTCCCTTTCACTCGAAAACCTAAGTTCAGAGTGCCAATTGATTCTGCTGCTCCGCAATTAAGCCATGCTGTAGCCTCCGTTGCAGCGATCTTCGTCGCGCCAGCTCCGTCGCGCCGTCTCTGTCGCGCCAGCTCCGTCCCGCGGTCTTCGTCGCGCCAGCTCCGTCTTGTGGTCTTTTGAGAGGACATGGTGTGGGTCCTTTTGAAGGTGCTTTTCTTTTTCTCCCCCATTTCTGATTAACAAAATCATAGGTTTCATCTTCTTCTCTTTTTCTTCCCCTTTTAATTCCTCTGTATGTACAAAAAAAAAAACCATGTTGTGTGTTTTTCATATAGGAATTCATTAAACTATTTCAGTTATGTGTTTTTCACTGTTCTTTGGTGAATTAAATCCCAAAAATTCATCAACAAAACTTGTTTCATTAGTGCTCCAAAATGCTCAAAATGTGTTTCTGAGAGTATCACTTATGGTCAATTAATGTGTTTCTTCACTTTTGTTTTTACTTGCAGCTGTCAATGGACTCATCACCTAATCTCAACTAGCATCCTGGTTTTATTCTCTATCTCTTTATTCATTTGTCA
>Ga0214542_1007693_pt1 | contig 18511 bp, 12 predicted proteins | sample CNSS1metaG_FD_160096 | JGI IMG/M metagenome (GOLD analysis project Ga0214542, IMG submission 160096) | Root nodule microbial communities from cowpea collected in UCLA plant growth center, Los Angeles, California, USA - CNSS1 | ecosystem: Host-associated > Plants > Roots > Nodule | place: USA...
CCCAACTGAAAAAGTCGGGGATTCCCCATACCCATACCCATACCCAGTCAATGCGGGGATTCCCCGTCAAAACGGGGACGGGTTCGGGCAATACCCACGGGGACGGGTTTATTTGCCATCTCTAGGCCCATCTAGATCATCGGTCAAGCCCGTCATGTCGAGGTCGTTGTCCTGCTTATGCCCTTCTCGATCGTCGACATGGGCATACTTGTATCGATTTTTGACTCGTCTCGACCATCGACTTGGGTTAGCTTGTCTTGATCGTCAGCCCGACCTGTTTGGATAATTGATCGACTTTGTCGGTCCGACTAGACCTATCTCGACCATCTGTTGGGCCCGGTCCGTCTCGTTGGCCTAGCCCTTCTCGACTGTCGACTTAGGCCTGACCCGTTTGGATCATCGGTCGAGCCTGTCTTGTTTCTCTCGACTGTTAGCCCAAGCCAGAATGTCTCAACAGTTTGCCCGACCTTCTTATCTCGACTATCTGACCGGGCCGACCCATCCCAATCGTAAGGTCGGGCTGGCTCGTCTCAACGGTTCACCTAGGCCTACCAATCTCTGCCTTTGGCTTGGGACATTCAACTTGACCCATCCTGTTTCCATCGTCAACCCAGGTTGGCCTGTCTTAAATGTCAGCCTAGGTCGACCCATCTTGACTTTCGGCCTAGGCCGACTTGTCTCGACTTTTGACCTAAGTCGGCCCAAGACGACTAGCTTCGATCTTTGACTCAGACTCAAAGTTTTGTTTTAAAGAGTTAGTTAAAATATTTTAGTGGAGTCAAACCCACATTAGCTTTTAGTCCTAACCCACTTAAGAAGAAGTTTTGGGGGTTGGAACTTTTTTTGGTCGCCTCATTTGAATACCCCCTAAAAAAGAACTTAATGAAAGATAGGTCAGGGTTAACCTATAAGCTTTTGATTGACAACTCTACTTCTAATTATTTCTGTCAAGTTTATTGGTAATTTTAAGTGTTTCTAAATAACTGATTACCATCATGCAACTATATATATATATATATATGTGTGTGTGTGGTATATCCAAATTATATTTGTACTACAATGATAATAATTAAAGCAAAATGATCGGTTGTAGTAAAAAAAAAATATGATACTCACAAAACAAATAACATGTTTAAATTAGAAATTGCACGATATCACTTCCTACAACTACCTTGAGTTGTTAATAGATTCTTACTTAGAAAAATATTCTATCAAGAAATTATCTATAAAAGATATACACTTCAAAATACTCAACTTTTGTGAACCAAAATCACAAGTTATTTGCACAAAACTTTTTATGAACACTGTTTTAGAGAGAGAAAAAAAAACAAAGACTTTATTAAGAAGCTAAACTAAGTTTCACAACAAGTTAAAATTAATAAAAATAAAAAATTAGAAAAAGAAAACTATGAGCAAATTTCTATCAATTAACTTGTGCATATGTACTAATATTAGCTTTTGAAAAAAAACATTTCATTTTCCCACTTGCATTTCCCTCCTATAAACAAGTAATATAAAGAAGTTTTCCAAACAAATCCTTAGTCTATATGCTGAATAATATTATCGCCATTTAGATAACATCAACAATGCATTAGTTCATTTGAAGAAACTTGGCCCGAATTGAAGATGCCTTAAATTATTTAGAGTAATTTAATAGTGCTTTTAAGTAGTGCAAACATCACAAAGCGAGTACATAATGTACCTAGGAAACATCAACAATGCATTAGTTCTACTTTTTGTCACATTATATGGCCTAGGAAACAAAAAGTTCACCCATAACCGAAGATTCTAGGCCAAGCTAGTACACATTCCAAACGAAGATGACATTACTTAATATAAATTACTTTCGTGGTTGCCGACGTTCGGATCGGTTATTGATAGTGTCTATCTGTTATCTAATCCATACAAAATAAAATTTATTTGTTATTTATTTGTTTATTCATTAAATATTCGTTTAAAAAATGTCTATAAATTTTTAAAAAATTTACAGGTACATGTGGATATTTGCATACCTACAATATTTAAAAAAAAGTATATATTATAATTTTTTTAAATAAAATTATAAAAATATAAAAATATAAAATATAAATTAAATTAAATTAAATATAAATTAACTTTAACCTAATAAAATATATATTAAATTTTAATTTTAATTTTTTGTGAATAACATGTATACATATCTACATGCAAGAGTAGTATGATAACTACATCTAATTCGTTTATAAACGATATTAAAATAATTGTTATCCGTAAATAATAAATACAGACGAATAGTAATTATTTGCGGACACAAATATTCTGATCATCTCTACTCGCATCTATAGATATTAGAACCACCTTCATAATCGGATAGCTGATTTGATCTTTATAAAATTACTAACTTGAGCAATAAAATCAAAATTACCAATACACCATATCAATTCTAAGTTTGGCCTTATATTATTGGGTTAGGTTCTCAACTTTATGTCTAAAAGAAGTTTAATCTAATCAAACTCATTTGATCTTACTACTTAATCTAAATGGAGAGAGATTTTGTTAGGTTAAAAGAGAGCGCTTAAGTTGCGGTCCTTGCGAGATAAAATTTTTAAAAAAAATTGTATATTAGACTTCTGTGTAAATAAAATTACGATTTTCGCTTTCTTCATTGTGATATCAGAAATTTTGATAACAGGTTCGCGACACATGACTTCTATTTTGACGGGTGGGATCACGAATTGGAGGTTTGTGAAATGAGAAATCGGTCTCAGAAAATAATTTAAATTTCTCATCATTTTGTCCATACTGCACCCATTTTCTGACATATGTATACCCGCAGTTATCTTAGGCTTTAAAAGCCTGCTCTTGGTTTCTCAGTTTCCCAACAAAAAGTTTGTTTTGTGGCTTAGTTTTGAACTCATAACTGAGCAGCAGAAACCTAAAAGCAATAGACTGATGAGGCCTGAAATGTCCGTGATGGTCCCTGCCACATGCCTTTTCAACTACACGCTCATCAATTTCAGATCTCACCATCTTCACTTAGGATCACATTCTATAGATATGCCTGCACAGACAAAAACTCAATATTCCATGTCAAAATTTAAGGCTCTTGTTTTGTGTATCTGTTATCTATCAGATCGATGCTATTTACTTTTTCACAATACCTTAGGAGGGAATTTCTCTCTGCCTTTTGGATCACCTTATTGTTACGATTGAATATTTATCGTTAAACAAAAAATTATAACTATTAATCAAGACGTAATTCTTTTAATTTAAAAGTGTAACATTTTAAGTATTATAATTTGATTGTAACCTGACCTATTTTACTTCCTTTATATGACAATTGATGCTACATACAACATTTATTTATAAAGAAAAAGTTATTTTGACACTACTATTCCCAAATAACTATTATTTAACGCCAACTTATTATTTAGATAAAAATTAATTTATATGAGTTGTCAAATGATAGTATTAGTGTCAGGTGTCAAACTACCACCGTCCTATTTATAATAATTCAGATACCAAAAATGAAGAAACTCAAAAATGCAAAGTATAAATCTAAATTCTTTAGGTTCCGAATATTTGAACATAGACTACTGATTAATTCCCCCATATAAGCAAACAATGAAAAATGTTACCAACTTGTTTTCTCTTTTTTAACACAGATTTTTGGTTATTATTAGTATATCACACTAAGAGTCTAAAACTCATGGTCCCCTACTTTTTTGTTCTATAAGCACAGCACATTATATAATAAGGTTTAAATCAGTGATGTAGGTATGGTTTTAAACAATTGAAAACACAACAATTTCAACTGGTATGGTAGTAGTAAGTGTCGTATCCATGATTATTATGTAAGAAATGTTGTTGAACAGGACAAAAATCAATGTTGTTTTGATTAAACAATGATACCATGTTTTTTGTTAAAAAGTTTTGTTATTAAAAGAAGCCATTGTTGTTGTGCAGGTTCTTCTTCAAAACGTTCTAGAACATATTTGGTGTCATAGTTTACTTATTATGGAAGCTCTGATCTAAAGTGACACGATGAACATTCCACGGAAGCAAAAACTAAAAGGGCACATGGATGTGCATAATGCAGAGTAATGATAGCCAGAATGAAGTTATTGTGTGAGTGTGAGAGTGTGACATTTTGAGCCGTGGGATAAGGGTCATGTTACAGGCCAAGAATTAAGAGATTAGATTTCGCTCTTTGAAATTATTGAGAAAGCAAAAAAAGCTTTTGGGGCTCAAAGTGATCCGTGAATATATATTGCTAAAATAGGTTTTTGTATTCGATGATCAACACCAAGGCCTATTGGGATACAAACAAACCGATGGGGACAAAACACTTTTGTCTCTAGTTTTTCTTTATTTCTTTAATCAATATTTTGAACATCATTCACATGGACAAACCACACTTTCTTCCAACTAAAAACTCACATGCACCACAAACTGTACCATCAACACCAACACCAATAGGGTAATTTCAACTAAGTTCAGGTTTTCGGTAGAGTTTTTAAAAGGAAAATAATATTTTGACAATTTTTTTTTACGATAGATAATAATATTTAAACAATTTTAAAAGAAAAAGTTATCAAAATTATTTTCCTTCTTAAAATTTCAACTAGGATTGCCTTCGGCATTGCTCAATTAATAAAGTGAAATCATATCTGATTTTTCGAAAACCAAAACGATTTAGTTAGTCTTGAAATTCTAGAAAGATCCGTGAAGCAAAAGCTAGAAAAGGAAGTAGCTCAAGTGTAGCACATATTACACAAACTTTTGCATTCATTGTTTTGGGAATGAGGAATCGAATTGTTGTTATAATGAACCAATTCCTTGGGTGTCCTTTTGAAAAAAACCATTATGGCATCTTCATCTTAAGAAGAATGATATCATGTATGGACTTTCCACATCTATGTATATATGCTTTTTTAACCAACCACACTCTCGTGCATCCCAAGATCAATGGAAATGCAATGCTTGCTAACTTTTGTTTTTAGTTAATCAAATTTGAACCTTGTTTTTAACATTAATTCTTGAGAATCCCAAATGAGTGAGGTAGGGTGGTGAAAATTGAGAAAATTGGAAAAGAAAAAAAATGGAAAATCAAATTGTGTATACTAAATCAAAAGAGTGAGATTATCATTAATTATTAATAATTTTATTTTTTTTATTAATTTAATACCATTTTTAATTATTCATTATTATAATAAAAATATAAATTTTAATACAGAGTAAAAAAAGTTTTTTTTTTCTAAGTCCAACAAGATTAATTAGATTACTACCTTAGAAAAACATTAAAGAAAGGAAATTTTATGGTAAAACAATAAATTTATGATTAAAGCCACCCAATTTGTCACATTATAAGTCTTTTCCGTCTCGAAATTATGTCTTTGGATTAGCCACCAAAATTAAAAACAAAAAGTTGGTGGATGTATATGTATACTATCTTTTACCTTCTAATTTTCTTCATTAAAAATTATTGTGCATTATTTAGGATAGAAAACGACAACGTGGCCCTACCATTAACGAGTTGCACAGTATTTAATGAATATTAATCTATACTCAGATGCATAATTAAACAAATTTGTATCCAGGGAAACAATAAGAGACAAAAACTTTATTTTTAATATGTGTGTATTATATTATATTCAATTAAAGGACATATTTTTGTTAGAAGGATACGAACAAGTTGTACTAAATTTCAACAACATTTAACAAAATTAAGTTATAACTTTTTAAAATATTTTTAAACAATTAAAATATTTAATAGCACTTATGAGTGTTGTTAATATGACATGATTAATTTTAAAATCTGTTTGGTAAATTTGAGTATTTCTCAATTTTAATTTATTTAGTACTTAAAATTGGAGTATTTTTCAATTAATTTTTTATTATTTAAATGTGTGATACGAGTGTAATATTATCCTATTATGTATGTTATCTCTGTAATCAAGTAACTCTTTTTCCACTACATTAAAAACAATAGAAATCATCATATTCGTCTTACATTAACTAAAATATTAAAAGAATTATTTCTTAACATGTCACGTCAACCAATTAATGATAAAAGTAAATTATGAAAACTCAAGAAAAGAATATAAAAATTATAAACACTTAACATATAATTTTTTTTAATAAAATTGTAACTAAAAATATTCAAATTTATTAAAGCTTAAAACTTAATTAAATAAATAGTATATTATTTTGTTATCGTGAAAGGCTGCATGTAGCAATTTCTAAGTATTTTAACGAATTTAATAAAGTCATAGTTTGTTAGCTTAATATTCCTAAAATTATGTGAATGAATTATTAATTTAACTATTGAATGTGTGATGGAATGATAATTTAGCTAATAAAAAAAAGTTTGAGTTAGTACTTAAATATATAAAAAAAAATTATGAATTAATTTATAAATATTATAATTTAATAGCAAAATAATCACTAATATATATTAAATTAGCCTTGAAAGTACACCTTAACAATGAAATCATCTCGCCAAAGTTAACAATATTATAACTTTTACATATTTAAATTAAATTTTCCATTCTTTTGTTGGTGTCTTACTCTATTGAAGTATTATTTATTTTAATATATATATATATATATATATATATATATATATATATATATATATATTAACCATCAAATAAATTAATTAAAGTATAGTTTGTATCAATTAAGATACAATTTGTGCCTTACACACACAATTGGTTCATAACAAATAAAGTTAAAAAAATTAATTAATCTTATTTATTTTATGATAAATTTGAAATTTTGTAACCCATTCTAAGTTATCACTTAGATAATTTGACTTACATTAATATATTTAGTTCTCAACTTATTTTATATTTTATTGTAATATAAAGTGAGTTACTCGACCCACATTTTATTTATTGTAGTTGAAAAAAATGTTAGACTAAGAAAATGATTCAAAACTTTTATAAAAAAATGAATAATGGCCTTTAACTTGAACTCATTCCGCTTAAAAAATTAATCGAATATAATTCATTTAACTCACAATTTATTGGAGATTTCACATTAACCAAAAATAACATAAATTTATAATATATAAGTGAGTGCAATCCTCAAATTAGGTTTAAAGTTCATTTTTTAATATGGTATCAGAATCATATGAGGTCTATTCTAGTCAGATTTGTTGTTTGTGAATCTATCATGTCACTTTTTATTGGGTCGTCATTAGACCACTCATTAATGTTTAGTTTAGTCTCATGCTAGAGATGTATATGTCCCAGTATGAGACAAATTATGGAGATCTTATATCGACTAGAGATAAAACATATTTACGAGATATAAGTGAGTGCAAATCTCATGTTACTAGCCGATTTTAATTTTGTAAAGTTGAGTGGAATTTGTCACTTTTTAAGATGATATCTTTGTCGGTGTCATTCGTTATCGGGTTGCAATTGGACTATCCATTAATGTCTAAACCTATACCGTGAGAAGGTTGTGTTGAATATCTTACATCGACTTGAGATAAGTATATTTAATGTATATGAATGATTTAAAGTTTGATTATTAAGTCAGAGTCATTTGAAGCCTAAAATTAGGCCCAACAAATTTATTTAAAGTAAATTTGTTTTTCTAATTTAATTGAACCATAATTCAAAATATATTTATTTCGTTAAACTTAATTTGTGGAGTATCAAATTATCTTATAGAGTTAAATTCATTTAGAAACATTTGATCTAAATAATATGGAAGTAATAATATTAATAAAATAGGTACATATTTGACAAATAAAAAGAAAATAGTTTGTAGGCATATGAGTATGTAAGAGGTTGGTGGAAGGTCATATAGGAAGGAATAGAAGTAGTATTTTGTTTGGGCCATATTATATGATTGATAAAGGGATGGCCACAGTTGGAAGCATGAAATTGTTTATCACATACATAGTTGGTCGTTGAAATATATTCACAAATAATGGATGAGAAGCAAAGCTAATCATGGTTGTGTGCGTGAAGATGAAGTTCACGAGAAGACTTTATAGTTCACGAGCACACATCTCACAAAAGACGGCTAAGAATCTTGTGTGGTACTCCTTCTTCCCCACTCTCTCATCTTCCAAGATAATACAAAGTAAAAATCAAAATTAACCCAATTAATAATAATTGTCACTTAGAACATGTATGAGATAATAAAACAATATATCTTTATATCCCACCTGCCCTCTCTATAGACATAACTATGTCGATGTCTGGGGTTGGGCCCTGTTTTGTAAATATTTGTTATAATAGATTATATATTGTGGAACAATTTTTTATGTTAATATAGATAAATTAGTTAGTAAATGATAGATATATTTAACTAGATCTATAAAAGATTATAATAAGAAGATATAAGATTAAAAAATAATAAAGGTAATTTTTCATATTTTATAAATAAATTATAAAATTCTTAATGTTTTACATTAATAAAATGATTTATTTAGTAAATATCCAAATTAATTCCTAAAAGAATGAATGTGTTAACTTATACGTTTTTTATCAATTATGTATTTTACGCATAAATGTTTTATAAGTACAGATCCAGCTTCTCATATGTTTTTGTAAGATAACATTTATTAATGAACAAATGAAAAGTTTGAAGTAGATTCACATATAGAAAACTTATGCACTTTACTACGTTTAAGTAATTAATACATTGAAAAAAAATATTAAGTATGTTTATTTATTGAACCAATTGTATTTTATATAATTAACCGTCTCTGTTCTCTTACCATGTCCTCATGTTTAGGAAACATGTTACAATTGCATACGTGGGCACAATCAAATTGTGCATTTTGGGTATTAGTAAGAAAGTAATATATTTTTGCGGATAAAATAAAAAATAAACAGTTGAAAGTTTCGAATTTTACTATGTATAATGCACATTTTCGAAAGCAGCAAAAATTTGTCACGAATGTGAAAAACAGAGTAACATACAGGTAAGAAAGGTACCATAGTTGGTAATGGTTGAATATTATAATGTGGTTGAACTCAAGTTCATTGTGAGTTGTCAAAAAGGAGAAATGTACCTAAATTTTCTTTGCTTATATCTTATACCTCTAATTTTTGGGATCATATTATTTGTAGAATTTATTCCCCATGTAAGTTGTTCTGCGTTGTCGTTTTGTCAGATAAATTTTCATGTATAATAAGATCATTCATTTTATAATAATTACTTCAAAAAGAAACCAAGACTGATTTGTAACAACACATAAAAATTTAATCTCTGTTTATCATATATTCAACAGTGAAACTGATTGATGAACCATTATAAGAAGATTAATGGTCATGTGAGGATAAAGAAATGGTTGGAAGCAAAAGAATAGAAAAAAAGTCAATGAAATTACAGATAAACACTATTGAGTGACACTATGAAGCGGTGGTATTTGTGTAAATGTGTCACTGCCAGTTTACTGTACAAAGAAACTCACAGGGAATGAAGCAAACACATGTAAATAACAGAAACCCATATTTGATGTTTGATGATTGCATATGATAGTCCAATGCACCTCGTGCCCATCATTGTCACCCAAAAGAAAAAGAACATATATATTTTATAATCTAATTTTGATCCAAATGTAATTTTTAATTTATCAAATAACTTGAACAATTTTACCCCAGATGTGGTTGAATGTTAATTAATAATATGACTACAGTAACATAATATTTCAGTGGCACTTGTTGCCTAGCATTTTCAGTACTTTACTTCAATCTCACTTCACGTGACTTGTATAGTTTACATTAATCAGAATTTTCCCTTCCACCCAGTTAAGGATATGCAGAAGAAAATTTCTGTGCATATGTGACTCTTGATGGCTATGTAAAGCGAAATTGATCCTGAATTATCTTTGCAACAGTCACAGCGTACAAACTAAAATTCAATATATGCATGTAAATGAAGAAATGGTAATTGTTTGCAGAGCGGAAAACTCATTATGCAGAAGACGTACACATGGTGGAGGGTGTGAAAGAGAAGGAGAAAGAGAAACTTTGGTGGTGTAGTTCCTTAAATTGAGCAACAGTGAAAAGAAATGAATGAAAATTGATTACGAGATCCAACTCTGAATTAGGTTCAGTAATTGATACATTAAACTAATGTGACCCCCACTCACATTGGGATTTTGACATATGATCTAATGAAAGTGAATTTTCTTGTTCACTTGTCTGATTTTAGTGAACCTTTTTCTATGCAATATATTTCACTTTTTTCTGTTTTGGGGGCCTCAACAGATATGAGAACCTCACGCACAGAAATTCGTGCAGGAGGAGCATGATATCGTACTTTTTCTTTTGTTGTTATTCATGTGTGTGTACAGAAAATGTTGTGTTGCATAAACATGAAAAAAATGCTGCAAATCAGTGGGCGTGAAGGATGGTTTCACACAAATCCATCCTTGCTGGTACAATACCTTGCTTCCTTTTTTTTTTTATTCGTTAACTTCACTTCCCTCAATCTCTTGTGCTTCAGCACCAATTTTTTTCCCTTTCGGTTAAATAAGGAAAAGAGGAACACAAAATGCTTAATTGGAGGGTTTTTCTGACCACATAGCTGTGGCTCATGGCTTAACAAGACAAAGTGACAGAACTCTTGGCCCGTGAAGGTTGCACGTGATCATAAAAGACCTGTGACAATTTGTGTGCCATTGACACCTTATAGACCCATTCACGTGGTGTTTTTTGGTTTGGATTTCCACAAAATCTTGTTTTATGAAATTAACAATGATACATGTTTAAAAATTAAGGCAAAATTTGGGTGGAGGAAGAATCAAACAAGTTAAATGAGAAAAAATGACGAGGGTGGTAAATAGAATCCACATCAAGTTGTGAACTTTATCTTTGGCTGGTGTGTGAAGCTCTCTCATCTACCTTTAACTTGTCTTGTTACCTAGTGTCATTCTGTGATGCTGAAACATGCTGAGGAATATCTTTGTTTGTGTTCACTTTTGTAATTTTGGATTTAATCTAGTCACAATAATGGTACTGTGATGAGGTTAAGCTAGGAAAGTTTGACAGATAGAGCAGGTAGATTTGGGCTGAGAGTTCCTCCAATAGGGTAATAATGAAGGGCATGCACAAGTCATGGTTAAAAAACAACACCAGTCCCCTTAACTGTCGCTTTGTATGGTCACATGCAATGACATTGTTGTGTATGTGGCAAGAGAATAGCAGCTCCAATAAACAAATTCTAACCAAAATTCACAAAAAGGAAAACAAACTAATTAATGAAAGATAAAAAGAAGAAGAATTGAGAATGAAATCATAAATGCCTGGCATTTTGAAGAATATTTTAATACACTTGTTTTTGCCTGCACAATTATTATTAGCCTTCAACTCTTCTCCTTATATAAACAGAGCCGTCACTTGTTTTTTTGGCAACAACACAAAGAACCTCTCTCATCTCTCTGTGTTGCTCTCTCACCCCTCTCTCTGCTGAATTTCTATTCACATTTCACCAGAAGTTACCAACATGAGTCCTTTGAGTTTCAGAGGTTTCACATACCTGTTTCTCATTGTATTTCTCATTTGGTCTTCCAATTTTGAAGCCTGCATTGCAAGAAGAGGCAAGCACTGGAGGCATAGCACCAGGGATGATGCATCACCTGCTTTGTATAAGAAAAAAGCAAAAAGTTATGGAAATGGTCACAACAAAAACCATGGTGGAGGATCAAAACCAAAGCCTCCATCATCACATAAAGCCACCCCAACATTACCAAAGACTCCACCTCATAAAACCATTCCCTCACCACCATATCCACCACCATCAAATGAAGATACCCCCACAACTCCCCCACCAAAACCTTACAACGGAGGCCATTCTTCCTCCACCACCTTCAATGTGCTAGATTTTGGTGCCAAGGGAGATGGAAAAACTGATGACACAAAGGTAACTCTTTCAACCTCTTAATCTAACTTCTGCTAACTAGTTAACATGTAAGACTCAGAATTTTCAGTTATCATAGAATTCAATGTTCCTTGTACAATTCAGGGAACAGGCATAGTTATGATGAAATTTACTGGAAAAGGGGGTAGTGGCCAAGGGGGATACAGTTTAGGTGGTTTGTGGTTAAAATTTTCTAAAATACTATGTTATTCAAAACTACTTTTGTGCTCACAGTTATGCTCATGTAATTACAAATGTCTGTAAAAAGTGAAGTGGCCCAATTACTAATAATGCAGCAATTACATAAATCTTCAAAGTTAAGGTTATAAATTTCAATTTAAAACATTCCCCATTTAACAAGGCTTTGGTTACGGTTTATGTGAGAATTTTCCTTTTTCTAACTTGAAATGATCTGGGTCCAACTAAACAAGTCCATGGTAATTGGTAAAAATAATAGGCCATGAGGAGCACAGGAAATTGTTTTCCCTGTCTTTTCTGTTTGTGGTGTTGCTCTTCTTCACTCTTCAGTTAGTAATATACCATTAAACAAAGTTTACAGTGACGTAGAATTAGAGCAAAATATATAGTGAAAAATACAGAAAAGTGAAGACACCAGAACAAGCCAAATGGGTGGGACCTACTTCAAAAATGATTCTCGTTACGACAGTTGAGTCACATTTTGTACAACAATTTTTAGTTTATAGAACACACACCAGTGATCACAACTCCACCCATTATTTAATACAGTGATTTTATTAACCCAGAGAAAATTTATTTAAATTTTGAAACTATTAAATTTTATTTGAAGTGTTAAAATTCAATAACGACACACATTAATGAAGTTAAGAAAATATTATGAATCCATCAGAAATTGTTCTGCGTTATAATATTTTTATAATGTTAGTGCATTTTAATTAAATTGCTATCTTGAGTTGGTAGTTGAAATATATTTTTTTATCATACTCATTATTTTATGTGGAAGTTGGTACTGTAATTGAAACAACTATACATTGAAATTGAATGCAGGCATTTCAAGCGGCTTGGGCTGAAGCTTGCAAAGTAGAGGCATCAACCATGGTGATTCCACCAGACTACGTCTTCTTTGTGGGGCCCATTTCATTCTCGGGCCCATACTGTAAACCCAACATCGTTTTCCAGGTAACATATCTACATAGAGTGAAAGTAGCAGGAATGAACAGAGAGAAAAAGAGAAAATAACAGGAAAATAAAAAAAAGGAATGGAATTAAAATGCTAAAAAAAAAAAGTAAAAAAAAAAAAACATGATACCCCACTAGTGTGTTCATGAGCCGAATGTGATGTGGCATCAGAAAATAACATCAACATTTCTGTCATTCTGGTATAGACAGAACACATGCCTGTCATTTTCGTATGTTGTAAATGTAGTTAAAATGTTAAAATTAAACAAAAATATATGACTATGATGATAAAGAAGGTATATGTAGTTTATTTAAAAGAGTTCAAGAAAATTAATTACAAATAACATTACGTTTTCAGGAAGAATAAATTGAGTAATTTCCAGGAGAGTTGTCTAATCAGTTTCGACAAATTAACAGAGTTGATTTTTCGAAAATTCATAATAATTGATACAACTTGTAAACTAATAAATAAAAATTAAGTTAGCAATTATGAGCTTTAGCCAAGAAATCGTACATATCATAGAAAAATATGGCTAAAAAGTTTAGCATAAAAGACAGAATTATGTGAGCAAGGACAAAGTCTTCACCACCACCACAAAATAAACTACCTCTTCCTATTATTCTTTATATTTTCACATATTTACCTTTACACGTGATTGTCCCTGTTTATTATGCATACTGTATCAACCGACAATTCAGTTGAAGTGATGCTAATAAGGTTGGTTATGATGTGTCAGCTTGATGGCACCATTGTTGCACCAACAAACCCCAATGCCTGGGGCAGAGGACTACTACAGTGGTTAGAATTTACCAAGTTGGTGGGAATTACCATTCAAGGAAATGGTGTTATTGATGGAAAGGGCTCTGTGTGGTGGCAAGATCATCAATATGATGATCCCATAGATGATGAAGAAAAGCTCATAGTCCCTTTAAACCAGACAGTACCAAGTCCACCACTGCCGGTAATTTGAAGTTTTCTATAAATTTTAAATAACAATGAAATGTGTTATAAGAAGAATGTTTTGCTAGTGTTGTTCTTACATTTCTTGCTTTGTAATTTCTTACATTACAATTTTGTTACTCACCTGAGCCTTCTATACCTGCGTGATTGTACTAGATTCAAAGTGAGCTGGGAGGAAAAATGCCATCTGTCAAGCCAACTGTGAGGACCATCTTAAACCTTTCACAGAACCAATTTGATTCATGTTTAGGAGTTATTATTGGAATATAATGGAGGTGATTTCTTTTTGCACAGGCACTACGCTTCTATGGGAGTTTTAACCCAACAGTTACAGGCATAACAATTCTAAATAGCCCACAATGCCACCTCAAGTTTGACAACTGCAATGGGGTTCTGGTCCACAATGTGAGCATATCATCCCCTGGGAACAGTCCTAACACAGATGGAATTCACCTTCAGAACTCCAAAGATGTACTGATATATGGCAGCACTATGGCATGCGGTAAAATTTCATCAACTTGTGCCACATTTCCCTTTCATTTGACAATTTATTAAGAGCACAATGTAGTTGATAGGGACAAAATTAAAGTGAAAATGAAAACTCAAGACAAAAAAGAAGAAAACTGAAATAACTTTTATATGCATGTTCTATGATTCTTAAAAGAGCGTGGCATTATCTTATCCTATCCACAACCAGATTGGACACATAGCTACAAAAGGAAAATACCAATGCCTGCTAGTCATAAGCTGCATGGCACGTGTCAACAGCAAAATCAACACTGCATCATCCAACTTTAGAGTACTCAGTTCCATAAATAAGAGCTTTTGTTTTTTCATTTCTTCCATCACTCTTGTCTTATTGGAATTATAACTTCTGCCTCACATTCCTCTTCAGTCCTCCACACACAATTGAGGCTAGCATATCCAGTGGTCCATTACAAGTTACCTAAACTTTGGGGTGGGTTGGGGAATGATTGCAAATGGACAAAAAATAAAAGTAAAACAAACTATGTAGACTTACTGACATATATGGTCCAAGTTGGCTCACTGTATTTGAATTCCAACTATTGTGCAGGAGATGACTGTATTTCCATACAAACTGGATGCTCGAATGTTTATGTTCACAATGTCAACTGTGGACCAGGGCATGGAATCAGCATTGGAAGTCTAGGAAAGGATAACACCAGAGCCTGTGTTTCAAACATTACTGTCAGAGATGTCAACATGCACAACACAATGACTGGTGTCAGAATCAAAACATGGCAGGTAAAATATAATAAACGCAATGCATTTTCCAAGATTAAGCTCACAAAGCAAAGTATATGTTTCTAAGTCAAACGGAAAACTTGACTCCAAAATCATTTTATACCATGAAGTGGTTATCATTTTAAAGAATGGTCATTACAATGAAATCAATAATCTGTTAACTGAATTAGTTCTGGGAGCACAAATGAGTACACAGGAAATCGTTTTAAATCTTCAACTGCATTTTACATGATTTTTCAGGTAACATGAGAAATTACCAAACTTAATAGCTACTCTAAGATGCAGTGAAAATTGTCTTTTCTTGTAGCCTACGATCCAGTTGATCAAACACTTGTGTTTCTTTTAGCAACGCTGAATATGATTCAATCAAATGTCACAAAGTTCTCACTCAACCCAAATTCTGCCATCATTTCCAGCTCTAGAACATGATGAAAATTATGATCTCTAACAAACTAACATGTACATCTGCACTGCAGGGTGGGTCGGGCTCTGTACAAGGAATACTATTCTCAAATATACAAGTTTCTGAAGTTCAATTCCCAATTGTGATCGATCAATTCTACTGCGATAAAAGAAACTGCAAAAACCAAACATCGGCTGTTTCTCTGGCTGGAATCAACTATGAAAGGATAAAGGGGACATACACAGTTATGCCAGTGCACTTTGCCTGCAGTGATAGCCTTCCTTGTGTAGATGTTTCTTTAACCTCTGTTGAGTTGACACCAATTCAAGAACAAAACCATCTATATGATCCCTTCTGCTGGCAGACTTATGGTGAATTGAAAACTCCAACACTCCCACCAATTGGTTGTCTACAGATTGGGAAGCCCACAAACAATCGGATTCAGACAGATCACGATTTATGTTGATCAGATATAAATTAAAATGCTTAGCCTGCTAGATAAAGTATGTATATTATAAAAATCCTACTATATAGGAAATTTTCATCATTAGGGTGATACTGATTTATCATTGTGAGAATATACCGGCCCTGCAATTAGCAAGAGGTCTAGAATAGTATAATAGGTAGCCTTGTAGCTGTGGCATATGCAAGAGCGTGAGATATTATTATACGAGTGTTAGCATTTATGAATAAAACTATCGTTTTTTGCACGTCAGCACTATGGAATTTCAATCAGAGAACAAGTCAATACAACATAATATGCTGTAGTCAATCAGCATTTTGTGTTGCCAAGGTTACATTGGCCATATTTGTCTGCAAGTTTTCACAAATTCAAACTATGGCAGCTATATACAATTTAGAAACACACATCAGTTTTCTGAACTGTTTTTAAAGCAAAGAAAAATTAGTCATGCATAAACAAACACGCAGAAATAACATCAAACATGAGTAGTGCATAGTGAGAAGATTTCAAAGTACTTATTTTGAAGTCCTAGGAAGCTTTGAGGCTGGTGTAACTTGTATAGGGTGTCTGAGCTCCAAGGTTAGTTGAGATGCAGAACTCGATTTCCTATAGAGAAAAGGAGGTATCTTTCTCTATTGTAACATACCTCAGTCAAATAATTAAAATTTAGAGCTGAAAACACATCATTCATTTGGTTCTTGCTTATGAAGTAATTCTTAACCCTTAGTTATCAGAAAAGAAGATAGCAAGACAGCAGAACAAAAAACTACAAACCCTTATTGATTCAGTCTCTCTCTTTATTGCCTTCTAAAAAATCAATTTAAATGTTGTTCAGAGAGATACCTGCTAGGGCAACCGCTCACTACGACTGCAAAACATAGAGGGACTCTATAGTTTATTAAGAAACTACAGGAAAAATTCTTTGCAAAAGATGAGGTTTTTCAAATCTAAATTATGATTCCGGATTTGACTGTGTAAGATACTAGTACTTCTTCTACCGTGCAACGCACGGGCACTAAAATTTTAAAATTAAAAACTATAGTATATTTATTAAATTAATTTAAAATTATAAAAGTATAATTAAATTTAAGATATATATTTTATTTTATAAAATTCAATAACGATCTTTTAATTGATTTTATGACAAAAAATTATTTAAGTTATTTATATGTATTTTTAATAAAATGTATTGTATATAATTATTTTAAATAATATATTAAGATTGAGTTAATTAAAATTAATAAAATCAAATTCAATTTTAAATTAAATTTTGAGTAAAAAATTAGAAAAATGTAATAGTAGATTTCGTAATAATAAAAAATGATGAACAATATAAAAATGGTTGAGTAGACCCTATAAAACTACAAAAGTTAATGATATAAAAAATTGTGAAGAATATACGTTATAAAACTATAAATAATATAAACTGTATATATATATATAAATAGTAGATTATTTAAAAGTATAAATGTTAAACGATGCAAATAAAATATAAATAATAAACAATCAAAAACTATAAAATGTAGATCACGCAAACAAATATAAAGAATAGATTCTGCAAAAATATAAAGGTTAGACTTAGACATTTTGTAGACTCCTCTATTGGAGTCATTTTTTCACAATTTTCTTGAATTTTGAATTTCAAATTTAAACTTTGCTTCCATATTTTATAGTTCTTTACAATTTAGAATTTAAATTCAAATTTTTTAACTATATATTTTCAATATTTTCACAATTTTTTTACATTTTGAATTTCAAATTTAAATTTGCTTTCATATTTTTATAGTTTTTTACAATTTAGAAATTTAAATTCAAACTTTATTACTATATATTTTAAATTTTAAATTTGACGATATGGATCCTAATTTTAAAAAAAAATATTGAAACTAAAATCATTAATGATTTTTATATTTTTAGAAGTTTTAAAAATTTATAATTTTCGCTTTGTAATATACCAATTGTAGTACACCGATGTCCATGTTATAAAACTTATTTTTTAAATTACTATTTAAACTTTTGTGAAATGACAAAAAATACGTGAAAGTTGTTCAAAAATAATTAAAAATTTAATAAAAATTTTTTAATGTTTTACAATTTTTTTGATGCTAAATTTTAAATCTAAACTTTGATATCATATTTTTACCATTTTTTACTATTCTAAATTTAAAATTTAAAATTTGTTACCACATTTTGAATTTTAAATTTCCTGTATTATTGAAAATCTAAATGTTAATTAAAAATAAATTCATTACTTCTTTTTGAAATCATTATAAAAGGAGGTAACTTATCTGTTTTTCTTTCTTTCTTTATATATATATATATATATATATATATATATATATATATATATATATATATATATATATATATATATATATATATATATATT
>Ga0214542_1007699_pt1 | contig 18500 bp, 10 predicted proteins | sample CNSS1metaG_FD_160096 | JGI IMG/M metagenome (GOLD analysis project Ga0214542, IMG submission 160096) | Root nodule microbial communities from cowpea collected in UCLA plant growth center, Los Angeles, California, USA - CNSS1 | ecosystem: Host-associated > Plants > Roots > Nodule | place: USA...
CCGTTAACGAATTGGGCTTAATTGAATCAATTTTGCAGAATTATGGACCAATTTGAGATTAAAAAAAATCTATGGACCTATTTGAGATTTTCCAGCGAAAACATGGACCAAGGGAGTATTTTAGCCTAAAATATTCAGCAAATTATGTTTTTTTAGAAGAAGAAGAAGAAGAAGAAGAAACAGAGGACAGAAGAAGAAACAAAGGATCAGCGAAGCACTGTCTTCTTGGACGCAGCAGGTTTAGGTTTTCAATGAATCTTTATTTTTGATGAAAAACGTTTTTCTGTGCCTATTCCCTGAACCAATGAGCTGAATTACGATGGGACCATAGGCGACTATGCAATAACCGCTGCCTTCTTGGATACAACATATTTAGCGTTTCAATGAATCTTGTTTTTGTTGAAAATTGTTTTTCTTTGCCTATCTTCTTAACCAATGAGCTCAACTGGGACCATAGGAAGCAATTTACTATGCTATGTTCATATCTAAGGTGAATTCAATGTGCATGCAGACTATACGTTGGTTCATATCGTAGGTTTTTTGTGTAGGGATTCCAACTTAGGAATTTTGTTATGTACCTGGAATCCATATTCATGCAGAATGACGCAGAAGGTTTAGGTTTTCAATAATCTTGTTTTTGTTGAAAATTGTTTTTCTTTGCCTCTTTTCTGAACCAATGAACTCAAACCATAGGTCGAATGCAATTACATATTCAAACGACATGTAATGATAGTAAATATGTAGCATTAAGTTTTTGAATCTGAATTTTGTTTATGTTTTTTATGCACACAAGGAATCACATGTTGCTTCACTTGGGATTTGTAATTGTGTAGAATAAATATTGTCAACGGTATTCAGCTTTTTAATAGCACTACTTTCTTTCACCGAAAACCCTATTGTTTTAACCAATGAAAGAAACAATTTACTTGAATGTTGCTATTGAATGTGCATGTTGAAATTGTTTCCTTGTAGAAAGTAGTAAAGAGGAGGAAGATGAATAATGTTAGGCTAATGGTTAATGACTAATGTAACCTTCGATCTATTTTTACAAGAATCATATGTGAAAAAATATTTTTCACTTATTGTTACGATGACAAAATGTTTTTTTTAATTATTATTATTATTATCTTTTTTATAAACTGAATATAAATAAATTACTTTTTTAAAATTTTTTTTATGGAATGTTTCTTTTTTATTTGATAATAACAATAAATTAACAATTGTTATTTTAAATTTGCATAATACATTATTTATAATAATTTAAAAATATGAATAATTATTATTATTATTTAAAAAATTATTCTTATGAAATACTATTTGGCCGTCCCACAAGATTTGGTTAATTTTGATCCACGTGAGTTGGATTAAAAAAGCTCACAAAGTAAAAAAAAAAAAAAAACTATTGAAAAACATTAAAGGGCCAAAAGCATACAGGGTATGTATCAACTTTCAATCTAAATAGGCACGTCTCGACCTTGTGCCAAATTGGTCAGGGTTGACCCAGAGGACCCATCTCAACATTGGTTCAGACCGACCCATCTCGAACTTAATCTTGAGTCAGTCCAAGTCAACCTTCAGCCTAAGTTAGGCTAATTAGTCTCGACCTTCAGTTAGGACGACATAGACGCCAACATAATTTGGTCGAGACTATCACGACTAAATTTGGCCTTTGCCGATTCGACTTAATTAGGCTTAATTTTGACTAGGCTAAATTTAAGTCAAGGCCAAATCAAAATAATATTGGTCTTGGCCTACTTGGCCAAATTTGGTTGAATTTTGGTAGCCCGACTAGGCCAAATTTGGTGTGGCCAAATTTCAGTGACTCGGTCAAATTTCGGCCTATGCCAATTCTACCGAAATAGGGCCTTCTCAACCTTGGGACCAGGTTGGCCCATTTGGACCTTTCATCCTGGTCTGCCAGTCTCGACCTAACTCTCGTCCAACTCGTCTCATCTTTGGTCTGGGCCAACTATTCTTGAAATTTGGTTGAGGCCAAGTTGTCTTGACCTTCATTTTGGAATAACACGTCTTCAGCTTCAGCTTGAATTAGTCTGCCTCGACCTTCGGCCTATCTCGAACTTTGACACCAATCTCGACCTTATGTCCTAGCAAGGTCGTCTTAACTTTCGCCTTGAGTTGACCCTTTTTGAAATTTGCCCCGGTTCGACATGTCTCAATTTTTGGCTTGTCCTGACTTATCACTAATGCAGTTTTGACTATTTAACTCGCGTTATAAGCCTCAGTTATCAAGAAACCGAAACATATAATGATGCGGTGACATTTTTGCAATTTCTACAAACTTTTTTGCCTCAGTTCCCTCAATAACCACTAGTGCATTTTAGAGTTTTTACATCGCAGTATATGTCTCGGTTCCTGCGCACCCGCTGCATATAAACACGCGGTGGCATTTTTGTAATTAAAGTCACCTTTTATGCCTCGGTTGTTATACTAACCGAGGCATATAGCTTAAAAAATTTTACTAATTCCCGCTGTCTCCAAAATTTGAAATTTTTTACCTACTTTTATGCCTCGGTTCTTTTATAACCGAGGCAGTATGAACCTTATGCTTCAGTTCTCCTGCCAACCGAGGCATATAAGAAGACAATATGCCTCAGTTTTGAATTAACCGAGGCAATATGGCTTCGTAGGGTTATAGAAAACCCAAATCTTTTTGCAGCAGCGCAAACCTTCTGCGATTTTTCTTCTCCGAGCATCCTCCATACAACATCGCAAATCTTTTCTTCTTCTTCTTCCACTGCACCCCAATCGTTCGTCCCGGCTTCACCACCGTTGCATCGCCGCTGCACTGTGGAGGAGGTTGCTCGTGGCCACCGCTGCATCTTCTTCTTCTTCTTCGAGCAACTCCATTGCGCCACTGCATTTTCGTTCCGCCTACACCGTTGCTGCACCGCCGCTACGCTGCCACTTCACCATCGACGAGATTGTTCCGGCGCCGCTGCTTCTTCGTCTTCTCTGAGCAACCATCACGAAGGTTCCATTGCACATAGTGTCTTTTGGTAGAAGAGAAAAGGGGTTTCTATTGCAGATTTGGTGCATATCAGTTTTGGAAGTTTGGATTTATTTTTTGATTTGGTTTCAAATTTGGAGTTTTGGATCTGGTTTTCGATCTCAGTTTGGACCTATGTGGCTGGTTTTGCTTATGCATTACTGTGATGTTGTGTTCGTAAGGGAGAAAAAGAAAACCAAAAGACCCCAAAAGACCCAAAAAAAACCCTCGAGGGATGCCGATAAAGGTGATGTCTTCAAGCATGGTGGTGATGAACTTGTTCTCCCAAAGGGGTTTGAAGAGAGAGTGGGAAAAGGAGTTTAGGCCTCGGTTGGTGGAGACCGAGGTAGTAACTATTTTTTATGCCTCAGGTTGATAACCGAGGCATAAAGGAGTGTCTTTTTACCTCGGCAGTATATGTCTCGAGTGCGAACCCGAAGCCAAAAGTGAAAAATAACCGTTGTAGTAGACATGCTACGATAAAGCCTTTTAGGCTTCGATTTCCCTTACCTAAAGCAAAACATTAATTGGGAGAGTGACATTTGGCCTCGGTTATAATTGAACCGACGCCAAAAATCATAGTTTTACCTTCGTTAAAATTGAACCGAGGCCAACAATCACTATTCTACCTCGATTAAAAATTGAACTGAGGCCATATACCAAGTTAGGGATTCGAAACGTGAATGCAATATTCTTCATCTTCTACAACGCAACAGTCACGTTTTCTCTCCTCTGAACGCGCCATCAACTGTCCACAGTCGTCGTTATCCAGCCTCCATTCACGCTGTCAGCCACCGTCAAGCCTCCTTCCATACTGTTGCGATCATTTGTGTTCCACAGTAGCCGTTGGTTCATCCTACGCAGCTACCACGCAACTACCGCGCCAGCCTTTCCACTAGGCACTGCGCCAGCCTCCTCGCCAGCCTCTGTTGCGCCACCATTCCTCCCCAAACAAAGCTTCTCCATTGTCTGTTAATCTCTCGTGCTAAAGTTGTTCCCGTTCCGGCTAGCCACCGTTGCGCTCTGTTATGTTCTCCCTGCGTGTGGTGGTTAGTTGAAATTAAAAAAATTACGCAATTTCCCTGTTTCAAAAAATTACGCAATTTCCTTGTTTCTTATTTCGCATTTTGTATAATTGTTTTTGTGATTTGGGTTGTTGTTTTACGTTTTGTTAGGGTTTTGTTGGGATTTTCTTGGTAAAATTATAATTTTTATTTTCAGTTTTAGAAATGAATTACTTTACGGTGAGATATCTCAAAATTATATATATATATATATATATATATATATATATATATATATATATATATTAATTTATACCAAAAGACATTTTGATATATCGTTATATAATATATTTTCTTTTGTTCTTTCAAATTAATCACGTCCACTACTAATTTCTCAAACTAAATAACATATAATAAGATATAATAAAATGATGATAGTCGTCTTTCTCAACAATACAAAATTGCAATTGAATAATAATAATAATAATAATATTATTATTATTATTATTGAAATGTCTATTAGATTAAATTCAATTTGATTTATATTTAATTTTATATTATTTTGTAATTTTATTATATATTTTAAAAAATTATAAAATATCTTTTTTTAAGTATTCGTGGATATTTACCGGTACCTGTAGGTTTTAAAATATTCACTGATATTTTTTAAACGAGTACCAACAGGTAGCTGGTGAATTTTTTGTTGCAGGTCGGGTTGCAGGTAGATATTATTTTTGTCTAACCCGACCTATTGCCATTCCTATTCAAAACATAGAGTTATCCCAAAATTAAACATGACAAAAGGAAATGCTATCTTATGAACTCAAAATCGAATTCTCATCGTCCAGATGTGCATTAACTTTTGCATCATCTCCTGCTCACATCACAGGAGTAATCATTGCAAACGAAGAAAGACTAAAAACATTTCTTTGTCTCTACAAGAAATTTGTTAATTACCAACAAAATTTGTTGACAAGAATAAATTCATCAGTAAAACATTATCATGAAAATAAACTCATCAATAAAACAACATTACCAACAAATTTTATCGTGAAAATTAATTTTGTTGATAAATTTGAATTTAAATTATCGACAAAATATATTTGTTGATATATATGTATATATTTGACAAATTTTAGTGAAGAAAAAACATAACATCTCTACAAAATCTAGGGTTTTTTTTTACTCTTCCACTCATTCCAACTCACCAATTTGGTGATTGTTGCTTCACTTGGATTCGTATTTGTGCAGAATGGCTATTGACAACTGTATTTAGCCTTTAAACATATAACATCTTTTCTAATTGAAAACTGTAATTTTTTTGAACCATTAAGTGAATTAATTTACCATTGTCTTCTCGGATACAACAAGTTTAGGTTTTCAATGAATCTTGTTTTTGTTGAAAACAATTTTTCTTTGCCTCTTTTCTGAACCAATGAGCTCAATTAGGACTGTAGGAAGCAATTCACTATGCTCTGTTCATATCCAAGGTGAATTCAACGTCCATACTTATACGTTGATTCATAATGAATGTTGTTTTTGTTGAAAACAATTTTCAACATTATGTCCTAGCAAGGTTGTCTCGACCTTATGTCCTAGCAAGGTTGTCTTGACTTTCGTATTGAGTTGAGCCTTTCCTACATTCGGCTTGGTTTGACATGTCTCAATTTTTTACTTGTCTTGACTTTTGGTCCAGGTTAACCCATTTTGACTCTCGTTCCGAGAGCCTGTCTCAATTTCCTATTCGAAATGGGTCTTTTCGACCTTCGATCTAGGCCGGTTTGTCTTAGCCTTCGGTCTAGAATGACTTGACTTCATATATGATCTTCGGTTTACCACGAGTTCAAGGGGTCGAAAAAAAATTTAGTTTTTTTTTTAAAATGTAAGTAAATTTGAAACTGACTCACTTAACTCGCTAATTAAACGTCGAACCAGATTAAAGATAAGTTGATGGATAATATACCACAAATGCATTATTAACTTTTTACCATCTTTTACTTATCTTTAATTATAATTATGTAGTTTTACGAGTCATTATTCTTTTATTTGATTGTAACGTAAGAAATAGAAAAAAAAATTGACAAACCAAAACATCCTTTGAATCGATCCTTTAAGTTAATAGTGTAACTTTATAAAATATTTACTAGTAAATTTATTAAATTTTATTGTCAATTTTCTAAATGAATTACTTTACAGTCAATTATTTCAAAATTAAAATTATATTTTTTCTTTTTAATTTATACCGAAATAAATTTTGATATACGATTATATAATATATTTTCTTTTTCTCTTTCACAATAATTGCATCCACCACAATTTCTGAACTCAAATACCAAATAATAACATGATGATGGTTGTCTTTCTCAACAAGTACAAAATTTAGAGGAAATTGTAATTTAATAATAATAATGTTATTATTACTACCACCACTACTACTACTACTATTATTATTATTATTATTATTATTATTATTATTATTATTATTATTATTATTATTATTATTATTAAAAGGTCTATTAGCTTAATCTAATATGTTTACCTATTTAAAATGAGAAACATTTGAGATTGTAAAAACAATTTAAAAAAGAAAAATCAATTTCTTTATAAATAATATTGTTTTGGTATTAAGAAGAAATGTTTGTACAGTAGAAATTTTTGAAATAAATTATAAATATGTTTGTAAGTTACTTTTAATTCACTTCTGACGAAAAGTTACAATATAACACTTTAATCTTATTTTACTTTAATAATAAAATTAATTTCGTATAGACAAAAGTAAATAATTTTCAATATATAATATATTTGTATAGTTCTTTAAAAAGGAAAATAATAATATTAACATAATATATACACCGAACCTATCAAAAGTAAGGATGAAAAAAAAACATGCGTAGATAAACATAAACTCGTCAATGAAACAATATTATTAACAAATTTTACCGTTAGAAATAATTCTGTTAATAAATTTGAATTTGAATTATTGACTAAAAATATTTGTTGATAAATATGTGTATATAAACAAATTTTGTGTATATAAACAAATTTTAGTGAAGGAAAAACAAAATCTCAGTGCAAAATCTAAGGTTTTTCTGACTCTTTCACTCATTCCAACTCACCAATTCATATTTGTGCATAACGGCTATTGGCAACAGTATTCAACCTTTCAATATATACCATTTCTTTTCATTGAAAGCTGTGTAATCTTGGCAACAGTATTCAACCTTTCAATATATACCATTTCTTTTCATTGAAAGCTGTGTAATCTTTTTGTTTTATTGCTGTGTTTGTTTCAATATGTATTTTTTATTTATTCACAATAACACGGCATGTTTAGGTTTCCAATGAATCTTCTTTTGGTTGAAAACATTTTTTCTTTGCCTCTTCTCTGAATCAATGAGTTGAATTACAACAGGTTTAGGTTTTCAATAAATCTTGTTTTGGTTGAAAACAGCTTTTTTTGTCTCACCAATCATCTCAATTGAGACCATTGGAAGCAATTTACTCTGCTCTGTTCATATCTAAGGTGAATTCAATGTGCAGAATGTGCAGACTTATACGTTGATTCATAGTGAATGTTGTTTTTGTTGAAAACAATTTTTCTTTGGCTCTTTTCTGAACCAATGAGCTTAACTGGGACCACAATTCACTGTTTTCATATCGTAAAAACTTCGCAATTTCTCTGCAACGTCTCCGATCAGAGGTTTTTGTGCAGTGATTCCAACTTAGCAATTTTGTCATTTACATGAAATTCATATTTATGTATAATATAATGACGCTGCAGATTTTAACTTTTCAATGAATCTTGTTTCCGTTGAAAATCGTTTTTCTTTGCCTCTCTTCTCAACCAATCAATTCAACTAGGACCATTGCCTCAAAGCAATTACAGATTCATGACATTTAATGTTAGTAAATATGTAGCATTAATGCAGAGTTTTTTAATCTGAATTTTATTTGTTTTTGTTATGCACACAAGATATCGAAGATTCTGAAATTATTAAAGATATTATGTTTTCTTAAAGTATATAATTTATTATTAGTAATATATAAAAGTTATTTATAAAAGTTATTTATGATGTATACTTCAATACTTCTATTCACGGGCACAGTTTGTATGACAAAACAAATATTGTTATATATAAAATTTGGAACTTTTTCCGGGTTTTATCTTTAAAAAACGTTTTGGAGGATTAAAAGGAGAAGATATTTAAATTGTTTTTTAATTTTGATGGTATAATCATGTAAAACTATTGGTTATACTGAGACATTAAATCTAACTTTTTGTATCTATTCAAATATGAAAAAAATATTAATTTTTTACATATATTATTAGACATTCAGTTTAAGATGGTTTTTATCGACTTTTAGTGTAAATAGGTTTGTCTCGACCTTCAGCCATACGGGTCAGTGTTGACCTCCATCATGAGACGATCCATCTTGACTTTCGATCCAAGTTAACCCATCTCGAACTTCATCACGAGTCGGTCCAAGTCGACCTTCAGCCTAAGGTGGGCTGACCAGTCACGACCTTCGACTCGGATTGGCCTGTCTCAACCTTCAACCTGCGCTAGCTCGTCTCAACCTTCGACTTGGGTTGATCCATCTCGACCATATACTTGACTCGACCCTTCTCGATCTTCAGTGGCCTAATTTTAGCCATCTCAACCTTTGACTAAGGGTGGGGCCAAATTTTGGCTAGAATTGATTCAAGTAAAGCATATTTGAAGAAAATTTTAATAGAATCAACCTCTATCCTTTCATGCATCCAAAAATTAGGAAGTCACAAACTGACTATAAGAATATAGAACAACTATCATACCTAAAAAAAGCATATGAGAAATAAACATACATGAATAATGTAGGAGATAGTACTTGCAATGACTAACATTGTACCAGTTATATCCAATTAAGAAGGGAGACTTACTCATAAACATTATAAAATGACAATACATTTAATGTTTGAAATCACTCAAGTTAGACAGACAACAGTGTGTAAACAAATGTTGAAACTAATGTAATATTGAAGAGATGAATTAGATATTAAATGTTTAAAATGAATATTTCTAAGAATAAATTATTTGTGAGTAGTAAGGTGATAACTCCTTTGTCTATGGTTCTGCAGAGCATAAATAGTACTACAAGTACATACTTCCAGTGAATTCTATGACATATATATGAATAATTGAGTTTAATGTTAACTATTTGTTATATATATATATATATATATATATATATATATGATGTACTATATTTTATTCATGTTTAGCTTATATTGTCTTAGATAATTCTTTGCATACCAGCTTATCATGTTGTTTCTTTTGTGTTTCTTGTGTTTTGTTTGTCTATTTTGTGATGATCACTTTACGATATGAGCAAATGAGGATATGAGCAAATGAGGAATTTGATGATGATACATCTATGACGAAAGGAGAAAATGATCCTGATTAGGTTCCTAGTAATTATTCTGTTATTCTGTCAAGGAATAGTTCTTTTGAAAAACTCATGTCGTCTATAATTAGTTTGTATATATTTTATTGTTACACTTATTTTCTTTTCAAATAACTATATATAATGTTTATTTAGTAATACTATACATTTATTAATAAAATATTATAAATGAGGGTCTTCTTTTCGAAAGACTTGTTTTAAGATCCAATAATTTATTATATAAAACAATATACAACTTTTAATATATTAATATCTCTACACTTTCTTATAGTTGTAGACTCATTCAGAATTTTATAGCAAAATCCTATTATTCAAGCAAAAGAAACAAGGAAGAGACCATTCAATCTTACAAAATTTATCTAAAAATAGTATAAAAGTTTAAATATATTAATATCTATACTTATCTTATAATTTTTGTTTCCAAAATAAAATTTAAAAACATTTAAAATCTCCACAGTATTTAAGATTTTTTTCTTTTTAAAAATTTATAAAAAATAGTACATATATTATATTATATATAATTTAAATGTAACAAAAATTTCATTGTCATCATAATATCATATAAATAATTTAACACCATTACTTCTATGTTTTTATATTTAAATTATAATTTTTAAGATGTGATAAAGTTATTTCTTTTATCTTGCATGTGAATAGAGGGATGGTGGATTATCTTGTACATAAAAATGAATGGTGGAAAATATTATCTCTTACGATGGCATGTAACACCCCTCTTAATCAAGAGGGCCGTGTCAGGTCTGCAGCCCAATACACCCCAACCTCTCACCCCTCAGGCCACACAAGGACCACCAGGTAGGTTGTTGCCAGTCGGGGTCGAACCCCAGACCTGACCTTTAACACCCTCTAAAGGTCAGGTCTGGGGTTCGACCCCGACTGGCAACAACCTACCTGGTGGTCCTTGTGTGGCCTGAGGGGTGAGGGGTTGGGGTGTATTGGGCTGCAGACCTGACACGGCCCTCTTGATTAAGAGGGGTGTTACACTGACAATCTAGACGGGCCTGACAATCCAGACGGGTCAAACGACCCGAACAGGCTCGATGATCTAGATGATTCCGACGATCCGGACGGTCCTAAGTGTGGGCTTTTTTGGCACTATCCCACATAGGTCAGGGCCAAGTCCTATGGACTAGGTCAAATTGACACCTCAAATTGGAGGGAACAGTTTTTTTTTCTATCTCAACTTCTACTTTAACTGCTACTCATGACTTCATTGGCACATAATGGATGGATCGTTTTGTTTTGTTCTCATTTTTAGAGGCATTTTTTTTCCAATTATGGGATACTTTTCCATTCACGAAGTAGAAGCTATAAACCTCTTCTACTCTCATTCACGGAACAACAACAATGAAAAGAGAAAAGAATGGAGTAGTGATAGAAACAACAGTGCAACAAAGAATATAAACAACAACATTCAGAATTAAGAACAGAGGATAACAGTGATAGAAAAACAAAGTTGAGACATTAAATAAGGTACGATGCTCTGGTCATTCTATTTGTTGTTATGCGATAATGGTATAAATTGTGAATTCCTTCATCCGATGTTGCCTTAAATTGAAAATAAAAGAGAATTGAGTTTAAATAATTTGAAATAGAAAGGGTTTGATTTACTGCAAGCAAATAGAGGCTGGTTGTGAGCATTGCTATTCTGGAAATCGTGGGGCAGCCATGGTTGGTGTTGGAATCCTTTATTATAGGTAGTTCGCAGAGGTCTCACCGATGTTGCCATGGTGGTCACAACAAGGGAGAGGTGAGTCACGGTTGAACTAGTCTTGGATTTTGGAGATGATGCGATGAATGTGAGAATAAGTTGGCATTGGTGACGTCGTTGGCAGCATTAAGGTCGCACCGCCGCTGCTGGCGCCATTGAAGTCGTGGATAGTTGCTCGATGAGGGATGTAGCGTAAGGATGGAGGCAAAAATTTGTGGTTGCCGTTGCTGTTAGTGGTGGCATGACGATGGCGGTCGGCGCCATTGTTGGTCGCGTCGCCGCTGGTGGTCTAGGTCGTGAGTTGGTATGGCAATGGTGTTTTGCGGAAAGGAAGAAGATAAAGTAAGGGTTAGGTCTCATGTTAACTTGTGATGTGCATTTTGTTAATTAGGGCAGATATCTAATTCATTTCTTCATGCACCACCATAATTAATTTAGTGCACCTCTGTTTTTTTAAAGTTAGCAGATTCATTTCTTCACGCACCACCATAATTAATTCGTGCACCTCTATTTTTTAAAGTTAGTAGATTCATTTCTTCACGCACCCCTGTTTTGTAAGGTTGGCAGATTCATTTCTTCATGCACCTCCATAATTTAAGTTGCGCACCCCCACTTTTTAATTTGGATTCTGTTTATTTATTTACTTCATGCACTCCCCAATGTAATAATCCCAGACCCCTTACATTAAGTTTTATTTTTATCTTATGTACCAAAGTACCCACCCCACTCCTTTCATTTTCTTTTTTTAGGCTAGGATGCATTTACTTTATGCACCACATGTTTCTCTTTATGCACCCCGTTTTCGTGTATAGTTTTTGTCATTTAACCCACAATCTCACTTATGTACTCTTATTTTCTATTTCCAATTTTACTATTTTTAATTAAATCTCACATTTCAATCACATCATATTCAAAAATAATAAATGTATTTTAAAATTGAAATAACAATTAAAGTAATTTTATTAAAATGATAAAAATAAGAATAAATAAAATTTAAAGTTATTTTCTTTATTTTATCTTTTAGTGTCTAATTGATCGCTTGTGTCGCATGACACTTTCTTTTAAAATACAAAAATTATAAAAAGTGTGTTTGGTGTCTAATCGGCCATTCGCGTCGTACAATACTTTTTTTAAATACAAAAATTATAAAAATGTTTTAGGTGTCTAATTGACTGGTCGCGTCACACGATATTTTCTTTTAAAATACAAAAATTATAAAAAAGTGTGTTTGGTGTCTAATCGGTCGCTCGCGTCATACGGCACTCGTTTTCAAAAATGTCAAAAGACAACTTTCAAAAAATAAATTATTTAATCAAACCTTATTCTAAAGAACTCTGTAGCCCTGATCGCTCATTTTTAAAAAGAATACGTAGGACCAATGTTTTAATCCTTGTCGAGTCCCTTTCACTCCAAAAATAATTTTGTTCAACATTTTCTTATGGGAAAAATAAATATTTAAAATCAAAATAAATCTTTTGCAAATTTAATTAAAGGTACCACCTTTGAGCGGGCGTTGTAGGGTGCTAATACCTTCCCTACGCGTAACCGATTCCCGGACCCTAAATTTGGTTTTCGCAGACTTTATATGATTTTCATGGTTTTCTATGGTTTTCTAAAATAAACTATGGTGGCGATTTCAAACATCTTTTTTCCAAATAAATTTATTTTTAGTTCGTCGTCTCGTCGCGATTTAGGTTGCGACAGATGGCGACTCCATTAGGGTTACAAGCTCTTGTCTCGTAACCTAAATCGCGACAGATGGTGACTTCAATGGGGAATACATATGTTGAACCATTTCAAATCCATATTTATCATGTGCCTCTCTAATGATGACAAGGGTTATTTTGAAAGAAGGTTATGAATCACCTTGCTTGCACAAAATGAGAACCATGAACATATCTGATACAAATTAGTTGATGTTGACTTTGCGTACTAGGTGGGGATGTACATAGTGGGATGATATCGTCAAATTTTGAATCGACGACAAACAAACTAAGATTACGTTATATCGATTAGCAATTGCATACTCCATGTCCAGTATAGTCATCCACTTCTCCTGATTAGCTTGTTTATAATTAATGAAATTATAATAAAACAAATTATTATAGTGTATAGAGCTCATACCCTTGATGGTGAATGGACTAGCAAAGTCTTTCTTAGTTTTTCTAGTCGATTATGGCTTCCAACTAATGTTGAATATTCATCACGCCACAACTAAGTTTTTTGTACAAATCATGTCTAATTAGAGGCCATGACTCCTCACCCATCCCTAACAATGCATCAATGCATCTATACCCACAATTTTTATCAACAACCATATCCACAACATCCTCAATGTAAGGCTGACAAATTGGATGGAACTATTCTAACATGGGTATTCTCTTTTCTTGCATTACACATTTGGCCTTCAAATTATTTTCTTCCTTTGCAACAGAGGTATCATGTCTTGAATTCTCAATGAGGGCATCTACATGATCGAAATATCATGTCTTGAATTCTCACGATGACTCTTTTGTGCACCCGTCGTTTAAATTTTACTCGCTGGCAAAAACAATGATGTCATCGAAGGGCAAACGATGTCAAGTAATTTCTGTTTGATGGTCACTTTCCCTATAATGTCTACTTCTTTGAAATAATTGAGCACTAGATCAAGTTCGTTTTCAGTAGATAACTGCCCATGCGATTGTGAAGAGGAAACATTTGAGAAGGTCAATAGAATTCACTAACATTTTGCATTTTGTGTGCACATTTTTTTGAACGTGGAAACGACACAGAAGATGATAACAATATTAAATGCATTTAACAACTTCATGGCATCAGGATGTGTCTAGAAGAGGTCACTTACCATCTTAGATTCATTGACACATCTACTTAAATGGATATCCTTATCACGTTCTAACATCACCATTAGTTGTTGTAACTTAGTCCTCAAACCTCTCAATGATCTTTTATACTTGTATCTTGCATTGTATACTTGCTTCATAGTGGTCACATTACACTCATCTTTTTTTGTAAGAGTAAGGAATAAGTTTGCATGTTTCACTTGGCTTTTAGTCATATCAACAAGCAACGATTGTTCACTAGACTACCTACCAGCAAATGGGTGACCAACTAGAGTATCTGACAAATCATGATTATGGTAACCACATATTACCTTCAATACCCACCCCTCCCCTTTAGAGATGGGTTTTCCTCTCAATTTAAATTGATAATCACATTTTCTTGTGTCAGGTAAACTAAGCTCCGCATCAGATTTGTATTTCTTATATTTTCGACCTCTTTCACATCCTAAGAATACATATGCCTTTCTTCCTGGTTGTCCATTATATTTATCAGATCTTAGAATAATGACAACAAAATCTATTGTGGGGAAAATCTTATCGCTCGTAAACTTAGATGTATAATCTCCTTTGCATATATCATTAAGGAAAGAAGAAAAATTTGACACCAAACTCGAATTTACTTGAGAATACAAATAACTCAAATTGAAATCTTCCATAACTATAATCACCTATAGTTAATTAACCAAAAATCACCAAAATTATAAAATCATAAACGCACCATTCAAATAATTAAATTCAAAAAAAATACCAGAAAATACATATTAATCAAAATACCAGATCTAGGACACTTGTAATTAAAATTTTAATCATTTATTTCAAATATATTAATCATATTTGTTATAGATATATAAAAAATTTAAATTAATAAATGAATATTTATAAAACTAACAAAATCATATACGACATAAAAAATGGACAAGACCAAAATACACAGTCAACAATTATTAAAAAAAAAAATATTGGACGCATACCAAATGTCGACAACTAGTAAGTATATGAATCGGACGTCGACATTCTATTCATTAAATGACTTCCGTGGACTTCATCAACATTGAATCTCGACATCCGGTGTAATGGCCAGCTGGCATACGTTTTCTTGACGAACCAGATGTCGACATCCGATTTCTTTGCATAGCGGATGTCCACATCTGGTAGAGTTATAAATAGGAACCGTATCTCGATATCCGAATTTTAGACATACCAAATATCGACATCTGGTAGTCACTTAATCTTAAAGAATGTGTTTTATATTACAGATGACCACATCCGTAAATTTTGGAAACCAGATCTCAACATATGAATTTGGAATGTACCGGATGTCGACATTTTATCACCTTTTTCTGAACCGAAATTCCATATCCGATATTTAATCACATTATTTATTTTTTTCAGACACTTTGAATGCATTAAGAGTATAAACGAAGCAAAATAATGCATAAACAATGAACACCTTATAACAACAAACAACCAAAAACATGTATATAGGTATGCATCACAGAGCATTAAAAATGATACCTGCAATCCAAAAATACTAACACTGAACACAACCTCAAAAGATTCAAATAGGAGGGACCACAACCAGAAGCTCAGCCTCAGTACATCACTACAGAGGAAAACGCCGTTGCAAGATGAAAGAAGGAAGAGGTAGAGGTTGTGTTTTGAAAACGTGAAAACTTTGAAGGTGCAGGTTTTAGTTAAAAAACAACGGACAATAAATTTTTTTAATTATCTTACTTACCTTGGTTGGTAAGGATATAAATGTACTTAATGAACAGTCTTGGAGTACAAATCATCTGGGGTATAGGGAGAAACCCCTTTCCAAAATAATTGGCTGCACGTAGTGCATTATGTGACAAGAGATTTTCATGTATTTGTTTGTAATACGATTATGATTAGTAAAATCCTGTAAAAGTTATTAAATGAAAATTAGATATAACCTATGATTTCGGGGTAAATAGTGTAAAATTTGTATGTTGTTCTTGTTATACGGGTGATTTGCTATTAAACATTCTTTTTAGTACTAGAATAACAAACAAAACCGTTTCAACGATATTCTCCAAATTTGTCCTTCATTATATATGAATATTTTAAATTATTAAAATATTCATAATTTATTAATTAATGTAAATTATATATATATATATATATATTATTTATAAATTTTTACATCATATTTCCTTGGTCATTATATTTTTAAATATTAAATAATTAATTTATATTGAAAGGCTCTTTCTTCTAGCTCTCTTCTCGCTCATATTTCTTTCTTTCTTCTTTTGTCCGGGTTAAATACTCTTTCAAGAGTACTTGCTAGTTCTGAGATCCTCGGGAGATCCGAGAAGTTCCTGTTGTATCCTGGGGGGCTTGCGCAACACATTGCGGATAAGTCCTTAAGGGTAGTGAATTTACACACCTCAGGAAGTACCTTTTGTTCGTGATTTGTCAGTTATTTACAACAATCTTAAGGACTTATGGCTGACAACAACAACAACTCTACTATGCTGGAAAATCAAAATAGTTCCGGAACTCCGACCGTCTTTGCGAAACCATTTCCGGATGTATCTAAAATTGAGGTATTCTCTGGGCAGAACTTCCGACGCTGGCAAGAACGTGTGTCTACTCTTCTAGACATGTATGAAGTAGCTATGGCTCTCTCAACTTGAAAACCTGACGAATCCAGTGTCAAACAAGTTGAAGATTGGACTTATGCAAACAAGGTATGCCGACACACCTTAATTAGTGCCTTGTCTAATGATTTGTTCGATGTGTATTGCTCATATAAGGAAGCGAAAGAAATTTGGGATTCGTTGATTCTCAAATATACTGCTGAGGACGTCGTCTGACAAAGGTTCATCATAGGGAGTTATTACCGTTGGGAGATGATCGAAGACAAAGACATAAAGACTCAAATCAACGAATATCACAAGTTACTTGAAGATATCATAGCAGAGAACATACTCCTGCCTGATGAGTTTGTTTCAGAACTTTTGATCGAGAAATTACCGTCATCCTGGACTGACTATAAACAACAGCTGAAACATAGACACAAGAAAATGACGCTTCAAGAGCTCCTTACACACATCATAATAGAAGACACCAACAGGAAGGAGAGTGCTACTGCAAGGGCCAAAGCTTTATCCGCAAAGGCAAATATGGTAGAAGACAAACCTGCTTTAAAAAGGTACGAGAACAAACCTGATCACAAAAGGAAAAATAACTTTCGAAATTCCCGTCCCAATGGATCTAACCCCGTCTTTAAGAAAAAAGGTAATTGCTTCGTATGTGGGAAGCCAGGCCATCATGCACCTCAATGCAGGCGCAAAGCAAGAAACGACAATCCTCCTAGGGCAAATATAGCCCAAGGGGAAGATGATACTATAATTGCGGTCGTTTCTTATGTAAATCTGATTACCAATGTGAGCAAGTGGGTGGTAGACTCTGGTGCTACCAGGCACATCTGTGCAAACAGGAGTGCTTTTACCTCCTACACTAGTGTAGGGGATGAAGAAGAACATGTTTATCTTGGTGATTCCAGGACAACTCCAGTCATTGGAAAGGGAAAGGTTATTCTAAAACTCACATCTGGGAAGACTCTGGCCTTGAGTGATGTGCTATATGTGCCCTCTATAAGAGTTAATCTAATCTCTGTAGCACTACTGGGAAAAGTGGGGGTTAAAGTGTCATTAGAATCTGACAAGATTGTAATGACAAAAAATAATGTTCTTTGTACTCAATATTTCAAAAATTATAAATGAATCATGTTCTTCTGCTTATATCGTTGACTCATATGATATGTGGCATGCTAGATTAGGACATGTGAATTCCTCATATGTTATGAAATTGCAACGACTAGGATTAATTAATATGCATGATAAACAAAGTGGTAAATGTGATGTATGTGTAGAATCCAAAATAACTAAGAAAACATGTTATTCTGTAGAACGTCAAACATAATTGTTAGGGTTAATTCATACTGATCTAGCTGATTTAAAACAAACCATGTCTAGAGGTGGTAAAAATTATTTTGTAACCTTTATAGATGATTTTTCTAGATACACCAAAGTGTACTTAATCAAACGTAAGGATGAAGCCTTTGATGTTTTTTTAACTTATAAAGAAGAAGTAGAAAATCAATTGAATAAGAAAATTAAGAGGATTAGATCAAATAGAAGTGGTGAATATGTTTTGTTTAATGACTTTTGCGTAAAAGAAGGTATTATCCATGAAGTAACACCACCATATTCACCTGAGTCTAATGGTGTAGCTGAAAGAAAAAATAGAACTCTTAAGGAAATGATGATGGCCATTCTTATTAGTTCTAATGCACCTGATAACCTTTAGGGAGAAACCCTTCTTACTGCATGTTTTTTACAAAATAGGATACCTCATAAGAAAACGGGTAAAACTCCCTATGAGTTATGGAGAGGGTATCAACCTAATCTTAAATATCTGAGAGTGTGGGGGTGCCTAGCTAA
>Ga0214542_1007703_pt1 | contig 18491 bp, 8 predicted proteins | sample CNSS1metaG_FD_160096 | JGI IMG/M metagenome (GOLD analysis project Ga0214542, IMG submission 160096) | Root nodule microbial communities from cowpea collected in UCLA plant growth center, Los Angeles, California, USA - CNSS1 | ecosystem: Host-associated > Plants > Roots > Nodule | place: USA...
CCCAAACAAAAACCCTATTCTACAAATCCCAAAATACAAGGCCCAAAAATAAACCCTATTCTAATATTTACAAACAAAGAGTTTTAGGCTAGGTCTTCACATCTTCCTTGGCCCATGTAAAGTTCATGTTGGGCCTTGTATGTGCATTGGAGGCCCATTCCTCTTGTATCCTCCTAGCCATTGCTCTTGTTGTGTGTCCCTTGGTTAGAGGCATCTCATCATCCGGTTTTACTAAGATCTGATGATATCCAGACCTCAAGTCAATCTTAGAGAACACTGCGGCTCCCTTCAACTAATCCAGCAAATCATCTATCCTCGGCAATGGATACTTATTCTTTATGGTCAGCTTATTCAACTAACGGTAATCAACACACAACCTCGAACTACCGTCCTCTTTCTTTACTAAGAGTACCAATGCTCACCAAGGTGATGCGCTCGGTCGGATGAACTTCTTCTCAAGCAAGTCTTCTATTTTCTTCTTCAACTCAGCCAACTCCGCTGATGCCATCCTATAGCGTGCCATGGATACTGGGCCAGCTCCAGGGATAAGATCAATGGTGAAATCTACATCCCTGCTTGGTGCCAATTCTGGTATTTCATCTGGAAACACATTCGCATACTCCTCCACTACTGGAATCACACTGATTTTCTCTGCGGTGCTATTCTTCTCTGTGTGAGCAATTATCATAAAATAGGTGGCTCCAGCTTCCACTTCATTTATTGCTCTCTAAGCTGAGATTAACTCCAATCCCTCATGTTCTTGGAATACCAAATTGTGTCATCCACAATCAATTATAATGTGATTGTTAGACAGCCAGTCCATCCCCAAGATTACATCCAGTCCCTCCAAAGGCAAGCACACCAAGTTCACCTTGAATCTGCGACCTGCCACTTCCATTGAACACCTAACGCAGACTGAACTGGTAGCTACTTGACCCGAGGAGGGAGTTAAAACAAGCACCTCACACCCCAAATCGCGTTTCACCAAATTCAATCTCCCCACACAAGCATTAGCAATGAAAGAATGCGTTGCTTCAGAATCGAACAACACTAATACTAACTGACCCAACAATAGACATGGCTCGAGGATAAGGTTACCTGATTTAGTAGCTGTGGAGGTCAAGGCAAAAACCCTTCCAACCGCTCTAGCTCTCTCTGCTGGCGATTTCGCTGGCTTCTTCACACCCAAATTCTTCTTTTTTGGGCAATTGTTGGCAAAGTGTCCCGGTTTGTCGCATATAAAACACTTACGACAGTCGCTTGACCCTCCTACTCCACCTGTCAGCTGAGGACAATTTCTCTTCAGGTGGGTCCGCCAGATTGGTAGCAAGTGGGACCCTGAGATGCCTGAGATCGGCTGTAAGGCTTCTTCATTTGTCTCACCTCTACGACATTCCTCTAATGTCGGACAACTGGATTAGGGCCTTTCTCCAGATGTTCAGCACTTTTGGCTTGTTCCACCAAGACTGGGAACCTTTTCTCTCAGAGGTGTTACCACCTTCTTCAGCTCATGTTTGAGTCCTCGCTCAAACTTTAGACACCTTCACTCCTCGGTGATGTCCTGCGAGTAATACCTCACCAGATGCTCAAACTTGTTGACATACTCCTGCACTGTCATGTCCCCTTGCTGCAATGCAAGGAATTCAGCCTCCCTGTCCTGTCTAACTGTATCTGGAAAGTATTTCTCTAGGAAACGAGTCCTGAAGTTGGCCCAAGTCACCAGCTCTTCCCTAGTCCCCATCTGTTGTTGCATGCCTGCCCACCAATATTCAACATCCTCATTCAGCAGATAGGTAGCAAACAGCAGCTTCTGCTCATCTTCGCAGTTCATCACCTTGAAGATCTTCTCACATTTGCGGAGCCATGCATCCGCTTCATCAGGAGAGACTTTGCCAGTGAACTTCGCTGGCTTGTGGCGCAAGAAATCCTCCATAGTCGGCACCCTGACTGGTGCAATGGTTGTTCTGGGTTGCGCTGCTACAGGTACCTGCATCGCATCCACCATGCAGTGAATAGCCTCAGCGATGTCATCAGCACCATTACTCATTCTCCTCCTGTTAGCAGCCATAGCCTGAATACGCCACATTCAACTGTTGAGAATTCAATTCACTGGTTAAGCAAAGCTACTCACTCACTTACAACATTCAATTCAATCACACAAGCAATCAAACGACAAGCTCACTCCCCAAAAGCCCCAAATATTAAAAAAAATAGTTTTCAAAACTTTTGCTCTGATACCAAATGTAACATCCTGATAGGATATTATGGGTTTTAATTAATAAAATAAAAAATAAGAAAATAAAAATCACATTTATTATGAGTCCATTTCCCAAAACGCGGGAAATTTAAAACTTTAATATAACATAATTCATAAGTTCACAATTACATTATTACAAAATCAACCAAAATTCAACATAATAAATTCTACATCAAAAGCCTAAATATGAAAATCCTTTCAAAAGCCCAGGTAGCCCCTGCACTCCGCCTCTAAGCATCTCTTGGCTCACCTATCAAATCATCTGCTCCTGGATAACTAGTTATCCGATCATCGCCACACACATATAGGGTGAGCTATGCACAATATATGAATATATACATGAAATAAATATGCCACCATCCCAAAAATAACATGATTAAGTATTTCATTGTTTTCAAATTCCCCAACCATGATCTCATAGTCCTTCATGAGTCATATACATAAACTAGGTCTTGGGACTTCACTGTGCTCCCACGAAACTAACCCATTCGTGGTCCAACCCTATGAGCCTATCCTACTCATAGTCCTACCCGAAAAACTCCTCGTCTGTCGTAAAACATCCAAGCCTCCCTCGCTCGGACCATGGCACACACGCAATCACCATACTATGGACTCCTCGCCCAATAGTAGCCGACGGGAACATAACAGTTCCTTGCCCATTGTGCGCTCGACGCATGTAATCACCATACTAAGGACTCCTCGCCACTTAGCAGCCGACGGAAACTACACAGTTCCATGCCCATCATACGTCCAACCATCAAGCACATCCCAGACCTCTATTGGACTTAGTCCTTCAAGCCCAAACACATTCGTGGTCCAACCTCTATTGGAAACACCAAGCAATTCAGTACCACAACACATAAGAACCTAGCTCCTCGCCATTCTCGCTTAAGCCATGCATGTTCGCCCAAGCGAGTGCATTTGTCTCGCCCAAGTTGAATCACCTCGCTTGAGCGGGTGTGAAACAGTGGTCTCACCACGATATCTCACTTAGGCGAGGTCTGTTCGCCTAGGCGAGGTACACTCTCGCCCAAACACACAATTTTGTCTCGCCTGAGCTACAATGCAAGCAACACCTCAAACTTGATCATGATATCTCGCTTAGGCGAGACCTTCTCGCCTGAGCGAGACCCTGGTTCGCTCAAACCCACACAACTCTTCGCCTGGACGAGGTTTCGCGCTCAAAACACTCAGGTCACGTCGCGACCTCGCTAAGGCGAGTGTCTCTCGCCTAAGCGAAAGACCAAGTCGTTCAACCCTGACCCTAGTCGCCTAGACGAGAAACGCGAACCAAAACCAAAAATGAGACTCTACAACTCTCGCTTAAGCGAGTTGGACTCGCTTGGGCGAGACTTGCAGGGTTTCGACTCTGTTCATGCACACAATTCACCCAACCTTGCCCAATTCGCACAACAAATCATACCATTCAATTGAAAAATAATGCACAACCATATAAACATAACTTGGGCACAATTTGGTTCCCAAAGATCCAAGTTGAACCACCAACCATCATCTGTGCAATTGTCACAGCACCCGAAAAAATAGGATTTCAGCTCCCCTAACCTGAAATTTGCCCTCTCATATTCCCTCCAAACCTACACTTAAAAAAATAAAGTTCTAGTTTCTTTCCCAACCAAGTTTGAACCCACAACCCATCAATTAGCAGGCCAAATGCACAACCAATTCAACCAATTCATATTTGTGATACACTCCAATCAGTATATGCTTACATTACCAATTCCATGCTCATACATATTATTAAAAATTAATAATAAAACAACAACACATAATTGGCATACATAAGACTCGAACCCAAGTCCTCTCACACAATTAAAGTACTCTCAACCACTTGAGCTAGTACTTTTCCACGTCACATCAAACAATAATTAATGTCATAAAAGCTCTTTCTACCCGCATTTATTAATTAATTAATTAATTAATTAATTATTTAATTTTCACGAGTCTTACATTTAGCACTCCATGAAATACAAAATAAAATAAAAATAGAAGAAGAAATGAGAGAGAAAGAAATAAGCCCCCCCCTAAGGGTTCCTAAATTCCGAAGTGTCGAGCTTGTCCTCTTCTTTTCTTTGGTCTCTTTATATAGGCCTTGATTGGACTTGAATCTTATATAATCTGGTGCTGAAATCTTTTATCTTTTGATATAACATCTCTAAAATAATTAACAAATTTTATGAGTTTCTAAAATATTTGGAAGATTTTCTTTGTTGATAATTTTGAGATATATCAAAGATAATTAATAAAAAATCTTTAATTAATTCTTCAGCAACTTAATTTTGGTCCAATTTCCAATTTTGCCCTTCTTGTAATCTCCTCCAATTATCTTCTGAATAATCTAATATCTTTAAGATATATTTGTTTGTTGTGGAGATCTAGAAAAATTCAAGAAGATCTTGTCATATTTAAAAAGATTTGGTAGTTATTATCTTTTGATATTTTATGACATAATTAAATAAGATAATTATTTAATAATATCAAATAAATTATCTGAAGATATATTTTCCCAAATTATCTTTTATCATAAATATTTATGAATTATCAAAGCCTTTCTTTTGGACAAAGATAAAGAAAACCGCAAGGTCCAATTTTTGTTGTTCATTCCCTCTTATTGGCTTAGCCAAACTTCTTCACTTTTTCAAACTTGTCTTGTCGTGTTCATGAAATGCTTGGCTTGGATTTTTGTGATTTTGATAATTTCCTATTCTTGATTTATCTTTAAGGTGTTATGAAGCTTTAATCAAATTGTTTTCACATCTCCATGAGCTCAACTTAGCTGCAGCTGCACTAACACACGTCAAAATATTGAAAAAAAAATATTTATGCAACTAAAAAGCTATTTTTAACATGTTTTTGTATCTTATGCTCAATAAACTCAATTATAAGAAATCCCAATTTAATTAATATTTTAAGCACAAAAATCGATTAAAATTCCATTATTAAATACCAAATGAGGGCATAAATATGAACTCATCACACCTCCACATTTATCCTTTTGCACTTCTGGGCAAAATTTAGTAATTTCAAAACTTGTTCTGAGGTCTTTTATTTCACACATCAACACCGGATCAAAGGAATGAACATTATTGAAATAAATCAATCTTCTATAAATCAAGTTATCATGTATATACAAATGGAAAAGTTATATTTTTCACACATGAGTTAATACTTTGAATTTACAAGAAAATCAAATATGAAAGATATTACTTAAGATAAAATGTATATTTTCTCTCAAAAATTCGCTCAAGTGTTTTGGCTTGTGTTTCACTCAAAATACTCATGCAAGTAAACACTCATAATACTTAACAAAACTTTAATATTCACGAACTTTTAGAAAATATGCATTCAAAGATCATAAGGACTTTTCACAGGTTATAACGAGGCCAAGGCAAAGGTAGGAAAATTTTAGGAGTTTTGAGTTTTTGAAATAAATATAGAAAGAATAATGGAGCATAATTCCAAAAAAAAAAACTCTTTTTTTTTTCTTTTATTTCTCTTGTAAAGCCCTCTTTATTTTCTACCCTTATTTTAAAGGCACACCCTAAATCAATTGGGCCTAAAGACTGGCCCATAGGGTGCCAAAGACCCTAAAACAACCAAAAACACTCTCATTCAGCTTTCACTTTGCCAACAACCCCCTTACACTCTCCTTGAACTGTTTTCAGAAGCTCTGCTAGGGTTTGAGTGAGCTCCCCTATTTTTTCCTCTCCGTTGAACTATTCCCTCCAAGTAAGTTGAGTTCTCTACGTTCCCTTCTTTTCTTCAAGCTTTAGTTTCACGCTAGTCTCTGTCATAGATCATTTTCATTCATCTCTCATTGTTTTCAATTTCGTTGTTTGCTTCCACTTTAGGTGCTAGTCCGCTAAGGATCTCATTCGCTTAAGTTAGCATTTTCTTGGTAAGGGAAGCTAGTGTTTATGTTTTTTTCAAAGTTATTTTGCTGATTTTTGATCTGTTGTATGGCTGTGATGCTTGAATGAGGTTGTTGGTCGAATAAAAATGTATGGTGTGCGAGTATGTTTGATTGATGTGACGCTACTCTTTTTCTGCACTGCGCAGTTTTTGTAAAATGAAGATTTCTACTACGTTAACCGTTGGATCGAGCTAAAATTTTAACAGCTGATCCTTAACAAATAATTCTTGACTTTGACTTGCGGATCTTTAATCGGAACTCTTTAGTGAGAGCAGTTGTTATCGCAAGGTCACTGTAGTTTGATTGTTGACAACACTACACACTTTTCATAAAATGAAAGTAACTACTTCGTTAACCGTTGGATCGAGCTGATATTTTAATAGCTGATCCTCAGCACATAATTCTTGACTTGGACCGGTCGGATCTTTAATAGGATCTCTGTAGTGAGAGCAGTTGTTATCGCAAAGTCACTATAGTTTGGTTGTTGATAGCACTGCAGACTTTTCGTAAAATGAAAGTAACTACTTCGTTAACGTTCGATCGAGCTGATATTTTAACAGGTGATCCTTAACACATAGCTTTTGACTTTGACCGGTCCGATCTTGAATCAGAGCTTTGTAGTGAGAGTAGTTTTTTATCGCAAGATCACTGTAGTTTGGTTGTTGACAACATTGACCTTTGTTGTTTGTTTGGTGTACAACTTTCGTTATAGTTATTCAATTAAGTTGGTTCTTGTTTCATTTGGTCCTTGATTCAATCATATTTAATTTGAATATAAATACAAAATTTTTGGAGCTTTACACAAGCTGCAGTTTTATTTCTAAAATCCCAAAATTGTTTGCATTGTGTTGTTAAGTTGGATTGCTATGTTAAAGCATGAGATGAGTGAATATGCATGAGTAAAGATGGTTTATGGGTGGTGAATGATGAGTTTGGCATGATCTTGATATGGAATATACATGAATGGTTGGTTATATATGTGCTCATGAATTCAGTATGAGCAATAATGTTACAATGATGGTTGGAATCATGGTTTTGGTTGGGTTAGAACGTAATTCCACGATAATTTCGTGGTGGTGCCTCATTGGTTAGGACGTAATTTCATGAATCTCTAGGTGATACCTCATGGTGGTGCCTTAGTTGGTCGGGACGTAATTCCATGACCCCTGTTAGTGGGAGTTCATGGTGGTGCCCCATTTATATAATTTAGTAAGGATTCAAGGTAAGGATTGCATCTAGACGCTCTAAAGAGTCAGTTAGTCTCACATAGAGCGTACTGACTCGAGTGGTGAGAGTAGCAGGAGGCCTGAAACACTTTAAGGGCTAACCTTGTGTGTGGGGGAAAGAAACACTGTAACAATTAGCTCGATAGAGTAGGAAAGGCCATCACAAGTGCAAGCATCCACTGAATCCGACTAATTATATGTATCTGGATGAGTCGTGTCTTGAGTCTTAGTGTATTGTTTGAAAAGTCATAACATGATTGGTTGACATATGCATCTTGAGTCTTACCCTTTCTATTGTATGTTATGTGTGTGTGGTTTTCTCTCCTTGCGATGATCATCAATTTATTGGTGTGAGCAGATGCGAGAACTCCTCGTTGTCAACAGGGAAATGGTGATTCCGCTGCTTAGTCATCTGGAGTTGGCTCTACTCGTTATGTCTTCTATTAGGGTTGTGGCCCATGTATTGCATTATTTTAGAACTGTATTTTGAATACTTTAGATCTTTTACCCTGTTTTGTATTGGCATCGTGGTGTGCCTCGATTAATGTCTTCTAACTACCTTGGATACCTATAGGAGTGACGTTATACTCCTTGACTCAACTTCTTATATTATTCTGTGTAATGTTTTCATTTAGTTATTTTATTACTTAAATGGGACGTTACATCTCTTTTTGAAGAAGCAATTGTTTTTATACATCTTTGTTTTTTTCAAAACTCTTTCATCACTTTTTTCTTCCTTTATGCAATTTTCAATATTTTGTGGGTGAGGTGGGTGAGATGAGATGACTTTCTCGTTGGGTAAATACAATTATAAGTATAATATGTTATGAATCTAAATAAATATAACATATAGAAATAATAAATTAAATAAAATATAATTTGTAAATAAATGATATTACTAAGCCGTAATATGTTAATCAACGATATTAATAAATTAATGCTTTAACGATCTACATGTCTTTATAAAAATAACGCATTCTCCTAAAAAATACACATTCAATCTAACATACTTATGTATATTTATATTTTATTATATTTTTATTGACTTAAGTTATGGGAAGAAAATTCCAAGCGCAAAGAATAATTCCTCTGCTTTTTAAAACCTGAAAATTGGCATCCACTCCTTTTCAGCTTATCTCCCTCCGACCTCGAAACGTGCACTCTCTTATGCATTAATATTGTCAGTGTCTGTCCTGTTAAGAATCTAAAACCTGCATCTGCTCCTTTCTTTTGAGATACTCTTGCATATTCTCCTGTTTTTTCCTCATATTTTATTTTGTTTCCCTTTTTGGTTATTATAATATTACTATTTTTCTTTGCTTTTTCCTCTTCTAACGTCTTACCACCTTTCTTAATTAAATTTTAATCAATTTCTTTCACGGTCTTGGCTATTCTGTTGGCATCAAGAACCAAAAGATTTGGGAGTGGAAAAAAGTTTTCTTAGGAAGAAATAGAAGAAAAAAAATGAGGTCGAAGTGCATGGTGATGATGCCGCTTACGTTACTACACTTTGCATCGGTTTTGGTGCTTGTTTTGGGAGAGAGAATGATTATGAAGGTGGAAAATACGCAGAAATATGGAGGCAGTTTCCTTAGCAAAGCTATGAACTTCTTATGGCAATCGGGGGAATCAGGTTATCAACACGTTTGGCCAGTAAGCTTTTAATTGTATCTTTTCTCTTACTTTCTTTCATCTTATCTCTCTGTTTTTCTTCTAATAATTATCTATCTAGATTCTGGATTTGAATTTTCTTCAAGCTTTCGTTCTTCAATTCAATCTATCATTTTTAAGACTTCTTTTTAAAGGATTCCAGATTACAATTATGTTTTTATAGAATTGATATTTTTTTTTCATTTTAGTTTCATATATGTCATGCTTTTTTTTTTTTACAAATAGTAGTTTTATTCTTAAGAAAAAAAATTAACTGATTTTTTCTAAGTTTTAATAAAAAATCAATTTTTTTTTTTTTATTTTTTTTTCCTACAAAAACTTACATCAATATTACAAATGAAGATATAATATATATATATGTTTTGAAAAATTAAATTTCTTAGTACTGACTTAATGTATTTTTGTTCTTGATGTATTTTAAAGAAAATCTTAAAATGCATTTAAAGAGGAATGATAAGAGAAATATTGCCCATAGTTTCTCTCGCACATTCTCTCCAACATTTCATTATTAGTCTCCTATTCAAAAATAATTTAATGGGACCCATACTATATTTTATTTTTAATAAACTTTAATTTATATAGTTTAACCCATAATTATTGATATATTTATATACATATATATATAATGATTTTTTTTTAAATGACCAAAGAAATATGCCAGGTGGCTGATTTTGGAATGACTAGTTTGAAAACTAATAGTTGGAAATTAACATGAAGGGAAATTTTGCAGGAGATAGAATTTGGGTGGCAAATTATTTTAGGTACTATAATAGGATTTTTTGGAGCAGCATTTGGAAGTGTAGGAGGTGTTGGTGGTGGCGGCATATTCGTTCCTATGCTTAGCCTTGTTATTGGCTTTGATTCAAAATCCTCCACAGCTATGTCCAAATGTAAGATCTCCCACCACCGTTTATTAACAGCTTTATGATTTGTTTTGCATTTTTTATCACCATTTCTATTATCTTCTTATAACTTTAATTGCAAATTTTATCACTCAAGATCATTATTTTCCACAATTTTATCTCCTAGTTTGTTTTTTATTTCATCATGATTTTCAATTTTTATGTTTTTTACCCATTCATTAAATAATTTCCAAATGATAATATTTTTAAAACACTTGACAAAAGGTCAATTTATTTTGTTTCCAATTGCGTGTTAGTTTAGTACACTCTTACGCGTTTAATAAATAATAGAATCTGAGAAGATTGTAAAGTATAATAGGTCATATTTGAAAAAGATAGTTGGATGATAAAATATTAATTAATCTTCTTTTGTATTATGAGGAATTTACTACTTTCTATCTTTAAATTTTTTCAAAATTTTCCCTTGTTCTGTATTCAAAATTCCTAAGTTTTTCTGGTTAACGACCTTGGTAGACCAGGGAATTCGGTATCATAATACATGACAATACATGGAATTTATTTGTAAGAATAGTTGCAAGATTAAAATACAATTTAAAAATAAACATTTTTACTCGATTTCTGTTTTTCAAAAAATGGATGAGTTTCATTTTTATAAAAGCATATTTATTAAAATGATGTTAACTTCGTTCAAAAATGTTACAGAGCAAAATTTGAGTCTGGTATTGTCAAAATTTTAGTTATCTTCTATTTTAAAAGTGTTGCTTGTAAAAATTAAAAGAATTTTAAGATAAAATTTAAATTTTGACATGTAATATTTTTAAAAGGTGTTAACACTTATTTAACGAAAGAAATTGTATTAAATATTTTTACAAAAATAAAGATTCGATTAAGTCAAAATCAAATATAAAAAATGAAATAAATTAAAAATTTTAATTATAAAAACCAAATTATTTATTAAATCTACTATAAATAATAATAAAAAGTTCGCTCACCTGAAAAATAAATTGTGATAGAGTAAACATTTTACACTGAGAACATTTTATTAAAAAATGAAATTATAATATTTATAGATTTGAATTTGTAAGATAAATTCATTATTACCTTAATTATTAAAATTAAGATAATTAAAAAAAAAAGTAGTGAAACAAAAAATTATTTGTCGAAGTTTATGTTGTCTATCTCTATCCCCATTATGTTGTTTCAATTACGTGTCAGAGGGATATATGGATATGAAAATGTGAGGGTCCATATTTGCTACTTGCCAACCGGAGAATTGAAAAGACAGCATGAGTAGCCCCAACCATAATTGACAGGATACATTGGTCTGGTATATTAAGAATCTCATCAGGATGAAAGCAATCTCATCATAATTGGGCATTTTTCTATTTAAAGAGATTAATACATAATACTAGTTTCTTAAGAATAATTAAAAAAAAAACATATCAAATATAATTTTCTTTGGATTTTTTTAAAATTTTTATATTTATTAATAGAATCTAAAACAAAATATCTTGTAACACTTGATAAAAAATATTAAAATATAAAAGATAATGTAAGAAAGAATGACATCGACATTTTTCTAGCGATTAGATTTTATCTAAATTTACATTTAGTTTCAATTATCACTTTAGTGCTTATTTCAAATTTATATTATAATCACATTTCACTTGTAAAACAAACATTAATAAAATGTACAGTATTATTGAAAATTTACTAAGAAAACTACAAGATTATTTAGAAATCTACATCACAAAACACCAAGCCTAGTTTTTACAAAATTAAATTCCGAAATGAAAAAGGATATATACCTCCTTGTGTAAAGCATACTTCGAAAAGGAATAAAAAGAATTACGAAAACATATTCCCCAATGTAGAAACTGATTTCATGAGAAAAACTTTCATCTATTCTTAACAGAGTTCTTGAAAAATAAAAAGATTATTATAATTGATTTAGACAGGTTACCTTTGAATGTTAACAAAAAAAAATACTGTGATATAAGACAATGACATGATTCTCATATTTTTACTCTCTCACCTTATTGATTTAGTATAAATTATTGATTCTTTTAAAAAAAATATATTAATACATTAATCAATAATTCACACTTATACGATATGACTTAGTATAAATTATTAATTTTTTTTAAAAAAATAATAATACATTAATCAATAATACATATTAAATCATGTCACAAAATGAAAAAAGGGAATAAAAAAAAAGTTATAATTTTTTTTGATTTAAACTAATATAGATATTATGTGATCAATTACATGGTTCGTATTTAAATATGAACCGCCTAATATATTATTTTATTATACAATCTACTATGAGCCAAACTTATTTAAATGAGATTCAAATGATTAATTATTACTTAGAAATGATTAATAATCTAAGTCATAACAATCGATTATAAAATAGAATAATTACTTGTAACATAGGATTCTTGATTATATAAAAAGATACTACATTTATACATATTTTTATAATCCCAAATATGTTTAGTTTATCAAATTGTACTTGGAAAAAAAAAATTATATTTGTGTACTATTTTGAATGGTTGCTCATTATTTCAGAAAACTACAGTAAGCAATACATGTTTTTTCTCCCTTTTCCTCCTTTCCCTCGATTTGTCTTGTACTCATTATGAATAATAATCCATCAGAGTCTAGATAGCCTATCTGTCATTACTTTGTCATGTGTGCACATGGTGGTGTCATGTCAAATGTGGTCGACATTCAGATAAAAGATTTCAAAGATCCAATTGAATACATTTTTTTTCTATTAATATTTATAGGAAAAATTAAAAATAAATGTTTATGAAATAAAATTAGGTTATGAATAAATTCAAAATTAACGTTTTTTTTAAATGTAAATAAACTGACCAGAGTCTCTAACGAATGGAAAAAAAATATTTAATTTTGTCTATAAATATTTATTTTTATTTTGTTTTATTTTTCCTATACATAGTTATGCAGAATTTATTCTACAAATACCTAAATTATTCTCTGATTTTTCTTTTTCATAATATAAATAGACTTAGTTGGGGTTGTTTTTCATCGTGCTATATAATATTTATTTATTGAATCCAACCAATGTTGTAATCCAAACTTAAAAAAAAAATGTGAAAGAGATTTTCAAGAAGAAAGAGGAAAAAGAAATTGTTAGTTTGAAAGAGTAAGAGGGTCCCACTACATTTGAAGTATGATGTTGTGTTTGTGTCAGGTATGATCATGGGTGCAGCTTTGTCAACTGTTTACTATAATCTTAATCTAAGGCACCCAACACTGGATTTGCCCGTCATCGACTATGATTTGGCACTGCTCATTCAACCAATGCTTATGCTTGGCATTAGCATAGGAGTGGTCTTCAATGTGGTAGTTGCTGATTGGATGGTTACCATGCTCCTTCTAATTCTCTTTTTAGGTAATGCTTTTGCTTAATCCACACTTTCTTTACTCATTTTTCACAATTAACTCTTCTTCCTGCTTTTTCTATGTAGGAACATCTGCAAAGGCATTCTCTAAGGGTGTTGAAACATGGAAAAAGGAAACCATAGAGAAACAGGTCATATCTCATTCATAAATACGCACTAGCTTTCACTACTTTTAATTTTAATACATTTTACCATTCCATTTATTTTACATATTTTATTAATATTTATTCAAGTTTAAACATTATAGCATTATGTTAATAGTAAAATGGCTTCATTTTTATATCAAAATTATGACAAAACGAACTTATTTTTTAAGAAAATTATCAACCCTTTGTTTCTCATTATTATTAGTTTGTTAAAAGGTATGAAAATTGAAAATAGTGGTAGTAAAATGTCTCTGACAAGGATTGTAATAAAATTTAGAAAATCTATGATAAAAGGGTAAACCGTACATAAATATATATTGTTGAATTGATATATTTTATTTGTAATATACAAGGAAGAAATATTATTTAAATTTTGTTAATAATTAAACGCAACTAAATACGTCTTTGATTTTAATAATAATATAATTTTATTTTATAAACATGTAATTAATATCAATGGAACTTACAAATTTTATTTTATAAATTTAAAATTTTTAATAATTCTTTCAAAATTAATTATATATGAATGTTAATTTTTTGCATAATAAATACAAATAATATTTAATAAAAATCAAACACATATTCAATTATTTCAATTATTAACTGAGTTCAAATAAAATTTATTAAAGTAAAGTTGTTATAATATAATTTTTTTCTTAATAAACTAAAAGCAACGTATTACATATGTTAATATTTATTGTCATACATACACCGATTATTTACTAGTGATAAAATATGTATAAATTTTGATTGCTTATTTTCTGACCACTATTTTTCCGTTACAGGAAAATGCTAGGAAAGAAGACTCAAATGGTGAGTTAATAAACATAGTACATTATCATTTTGGTTTTTGCAGTGGGAAAGTGTTTACAGTTCTCTCTGTGTCAGGTTTTGGGAGTGAAGTAGAATACAGACCAATTCCTAATGAAGCAGACAATGACAGTGCGAAAGAAACGAAAAGAGGAGAGGTGAATACGCTCTAGTTTTTACTTTATGATTGGAGTGTGGTTTTCATATCTGACTGCAAATGTTTATTGGAATATTGAAGGTCAATATACTTGAAAATGTGTACTGGAAGGAGTTTGGACTTCTCCTTTTTGTTTGGCTCGCATTCCTTGGAATCCAGATTGCCATGGTCGGTTATTTTTCAGTAAACATTTTCTTCAATACACAATTGGAATCTTTCTAATTTCACTCTTAAACTTTTCTATTCACAATGCCAACAGAACCAAACAACCAAATGTTCTACAATATATTGGGTATTGAACTTCTTGCAGGTAAAATTCTTATCACAACATGCCTCACATCTAATATCTTTTGCTTTCTCCAGCATTAAATTTACAATGGAAATATTTTATTAAGCATAAAGCTATATTCTTAATTTATCGAAAAAAATTATTATACTTTTAAATTATTAGTTATTTACATATGATTCTACAATTATTTATGTTTATATTTAAGTTTAAATAAATTGCAAATAAAATCTTTCAAACAGACCTTTTTAAAAGAATTGTTTAACATATAATCCAGAGAAACAAAAAGAGATATTCTAAACAAGTTCTATCATATTTTTCAATATATATTAATCATACTTAGATAAAATTCAGATGTTAATAATCTTACTGTTCTGAAAATATTTGTGATGACTTATACAGATTCCAGTTTCAGTTGGGGTAGCTGGATATGAAGCAGTTTCCTTGTATAAAGGAAGGAGAGCAATTGCTTCGGTGGGAGATCAGGGCAAAAGTTTTACTATTCCGCAGCTAGCTCTATACTCTTTCTTTGGAATATCGGCTGGAATTGTTGGTGGCTTGCTGGGAATAGGTGGAGGATTCGTTATGGGGCCTCTCTTTTTGGAGCTCGGAGTCCCACCTCAGGTGACCTTTACAAATTTTGAAACAACAAATGTGCACTTCCATAGAAAAGACAACCATTGATTATGGACTATGAAAATCCAATCTAAATTCACAAAAACATAAATTTATTTTAACTACCTCAAGTTCAATTGGATTTTTTCCCTTTAATTTAAATTAGATTTTCCATAAAATATTTAAATTTTTATTTAATTAATCACGATTAGACTTGACTCATCTAAGAGCCGATGAATCAGAATGGATTCGATCCTATTAGATCAAGTATAATGTGAGCTCACCATAGTTTGACACAACCTATATGGATTTTGGATTTGACCCAACCTATCCTTATTTGAGTTCGCTCCAACCCAACTAAGTTTAGTATGAGTTGGTTATGGTTTGTCTTAGTTTGACCTAGAATAGGCCTAATCTGACACAAGTTTGACTTGACTAGACATAAATTGACTTGTAACTCAATTTGAATTGGATTTTTTTTCACTTTAATTTAAATTTGATTCAATTTTTATCAATTTTTTAAAAGTATTTAAATTCAAAGTTGAATTAATCCCATTAGATCAAGTGTAATATGAGCTCGCTATAGTTTGACCTAGTCTTTCTAGACTCAACCCTACCTATCTTTACTTTAGTTTGGCCCAATCTAACTAAGTCTAATCTGACTTAGCATGGTTTGTCCCATTTTGACCTAGGATAGGCCTAACCCAACCCAACATGAGCTCAACTTGACTAGACACACACTGACTTGTAATGAACCTAATTCGATCTCAACCTACTACCTGGGTCCAACCCAATCTATTTCTACCTAATCTCACTTAACCTAACATGCATATGCCTAGCTTAATTCAATTTGACTTGAGCTCAACCAAGCCCAACCACACATCATTTAACTTAGGTCTATCCAACCTAGACCTTGCCCAAATTGACCTAATATGGTCTCTGACCGAATTTACCCACTATGAACTTGGGTTGATTTGAACCGACATGGATTTGACTTGACTTGGTCTACATCCAACTTGATTGGACATGATTCTGCTCCAACCGGACTTCATGTAGACTTGGTTAACTCAACTAGTTTTAAGCCCAACCCAACTTAATCCGATATAGACTTCGGCCCTCCAGGCACAATGTGGAATTGGGACGATTGACTCCACCTGTGTCTTGTCTAACTCAACCTAACTTAGGTCCAATTCATTCCTGCTCAATTCGAGCCTAACCAACTTGGCCTAACTTGGTACTAACCCAATTTGGCTTTACTTGTCCATCCCATCTCGATTTGATGTGCACTGGACCTGGTTGACTTAGCTTAACATACGTTCAGGTTGACTTACCCTGACCATTTCTCGAGTCCACTTAACTCAACATGGACTCAAGCCGACTCAAATTGACTAAGGCCTTACCTGACTCTAAAGAAACTTGGTCTTAACTTGATTTGTCCTTGGCCCAATTTGGCTAATGATGGTAAGCCAATGCGTGCCCTCCACTTAGCTTGACAGAAACTTGAGTTGACTTTTAAACTAAGCCTAAACCAATTCATCTTTAAGTGATATGATCTTACTCAACCCGACTTGCACTTAAACTTACTCGACTCGTTATGGACCAAGCCCACTAAGCTTGAATTCGACTCAAACCAACTTGCTCAAGTTGTCTTAGCATAACTTGTGCCTAGATGACTTGGTTCTTAGCTTGATCTAAGCATATAACAAAAATAATGTTGGCTTGACTCGACTTGGAGCAAGCTTAACTTGATCTAACACCCAACCTAACTTGAATCTAACTCAACCAACTAGATATAATTTTGGTATAGCCTAACTTGACTTAGGTCCAAACATGCTAACCATTATTCGACCTAACCCAACATGACTTAAACTATACCTGTTTTAAGGTTGGGCTACAGGTCTAGCTTGACCATCCTAATTTATGTATGGCCCAACCTAGGTTGACTTTAGTTTGACCCAAAATAATTTGTCTTAGACCTGACCCAACCCAATCTTCCATGACTTAGGTCTTACTTGATATGACTTTCATGAGTTAGCCAAATCGAGCCTTGTCATGCTTTACCTAAGCTTGACTTGACCTAACATTTCATAACTTGAACCAATCTAGAACTACCTTGAGTTTAGACATTACAAATTCAAAGAATTATCTAATCTATATCAAATTCAATTCCAATTAATTGGATTAGAATTAAAGTACAAAATTACCTTGAGTTTATACATTACAAATTCAAAGAATTATCTAATCTATATCAAATTCAATTCCAATTAATAAGATTAGAATTAAAGTACAAAAATTACATATTTTGATGTGAGATCAATGCATCAAAATAATTTTAAAGTAAAATAAATTTGAATAACTATGAATTAGAGGGAGACTTTGATTTTGTTTCCTACCTTAACCATACCTCCCAAAATTAAAGTCAGGCTCAATATGATGGGACACTAAAAAATATTATGAAATTCTATAATTATAACGGTGAAATATATTATTTTTAAATAAATATTTTAAAATAACTATATGTCTTTACATTCACAAAAATTTAATACATAATTTATTTCACTACAAGAAAATTCTTAAATAATAATCCATTTCAGTGAGAAAAAATTGTTAGTCTCTATAGTAACCAATGCAGATACTAATCTAAAAAATAAAAAATGATTGGTTACTAAAATGGTCACTATTATGTATAAAAAATTATAATTGGTCGTTAAATTGATTAGTAATTAATTAGAAGCTAATTTAAAAACTAATTCTTTTGGTAGAAAAATCTCTGTTATAACTAATGTTTAGTGACCAATTTAAAAACTAATTCCTTTCATAGTCAAAATCTTGGTAACTAAATTTTAAAGACCAATCTAGAAACCAATTATAATTTTTTATTTATCTATTTTAATAACAATAATTTTTATGTTGTAAATTGGTGACTAACGATCTATTATCACTAAAATTAGTTGTTCATAAAAGATGTTCTTTTATATATATATATATATATATATATATATATATATATATATATATATATATATTTTAAAAAAAATATATATATATATATATATTTTTTTATATATAAAAAAATATATAATATATAATATAAT
>Ga0214542_1007706_pt1 | contig 18489 bp, 10 predicted proteins | sample CNSS1metaG_FD_160096 | JGI IMG/M metagenome (GOLD analysis project Ga0214542, IMG submission 160096) | Root nodule microbial communities from cowpea collected in UCLA plant growth center, Los Angeles, California, USA - CNSS1 | ecosystem: Host-associated > Plants > Roots > Nodule | place: USA...
TATAAATTTAAATATAAAATTTTAAAACAATTTTGTAAAAAGTTAAAATATATATTTAAAAAATTTAAAAGAAATGGACTGAAATGTAATAAAAATAACAAATATATGGACCAACTTGAGATTCAGACAATGATTTGACACGTGTCACCTTACTGACTTGACACGTGGCACAATACTGACGTGACACGTGGCATGAATAATTTTCAAAAAAAAAATTCAAAAAATTTAAAAAAATTTAAAAAAAAATTCAAAAAATTCAAAAAAAATTCAAAAAAATGTGGAGCTGACACGTGGCACATCTTTAATACCGTTAACTCTGTACTAACGGAATGGGCCTAATTGTTTATGGACCTAATTGAGACTAAAAAAAATCTTAGGACCTATTTGAGATTTTTCAACAAAAACATGAACCAAAGGAGTATTTTAACTTTTTTCTAATAAACTATTAAATTAAATGATTGCAGAGTAAATGTAGGAAAAAAGTACTGACATGAATAAATCACCACTCTATTATATCTAAATCCGACCATGGTTAAAAATATAAAGTTTGACTTGATTTTTGACTTGTTATAATCTTTATTTAATATATATATATATATATATATATATATATATATATATATATATATATATATATATATAATTTTGGAAGATTGTTGTAGGTGACATTAGGGATGACAACGGGGCAGGTACGAGTTTCGCTATCCCATACTCATCCCCGTAAAAAAAATTCATTCTCATACCTAAACTCAACGGGTATCAAACTTTTGTCTCATCCTCATCTTCACCGGGTAACGGGTATAATCTCGTACCCATACCCATACCTATTTTCTTACTACTTCAATATTAATTTTAATTAATTTTTATAAAATAATAAAAAATTATGGTAAAGGAAACATAATATTATCAAATATTCAATATTAGAAGGATAGTTGTTTCTTCGATATCAAATACTTTAAAATAAATTATAATTGTTTACATTTTAGATTATAATACCAAATAAAATTTCATGAGAACCAAAACAATTATTAAATTTGCAAATATTAATGAAACATAGTTGATAAAATTTAAAAATATATTTTAAAAAATATCAAAGGAAAAAAATATTCAAATTAAAATATATTTTAAATGTTTGTTTACTTCAATCTTTTAAATTCTAATGAATCTCTTTTTTATACATTAATAAAAGTTATAATACATCATTTGATCAAAATGATACAAAAAACAAATAATAATCATAATAAAAGTTTAAAAAAAAATATAATTGTTTACATTTTAGATTATAATATCAAATAATATTTCATGAGAACCAACACATTTATTAAATTTACAAACATTAATGAAACCTAGTTGATAAAATTTAAAAATATTTTTTTAAAAATATAAAAGGAAAACAAATATTCAAATTAAAATATATTTTAAATGTTTGTTTTCAATCTTTTAAATTCTAATGAATCTTTTTTTTATACACTAATAAAAGTTATAATACATCATTTGATCAAAATGATACAAAAAACAAATAATAATCATAATAAAATTTTAAAATGAATTATAATTGTTTACATTTTAGATTATAATACCAAATAAAATTTCATGAGAACCAACACATTTATTAAATTTGCAAACATTAATGAAACCTAATTGATAAAATTTAAAAATATTTTTTTAAAAATATAAAAGAAAAAAATATTCAAATTAAAATATATTTTAAATGTTTGTTTACTTTGATATTTTAAATTCTAATGAATCTTTTTTTTTATACACTAATAAAAGTTATAAATCATTATTTGATCAAAATGATACAAAGAACAAATAATAATCATAATAAAAGTTTAAAATAAATTATAATTGTTTACATTTTAGATTATAATATCAAATAAAATTTCATGAGAATCAACACATTTATTAAATTTGCAAACATTAATGAAACCTAGTTGATAAAATTTAAAAATATATTTTAAAAAATATAAAAGGAAAAAAATATTCAAATCAAAATATATTTTAAATGTTTGTTTACTTCAATCTTTTAAATTCTAATGAATCTCTTTTTTATACACTAATAAAAGTTATAATACATTACTTGATCAAAATGATACAAAGAACAAATAATAATTATAATAATAAAATTTTAACATAGATCTTGTATCTTTTGAATTTCAATTATGTTGGATGGTGATAAAAAAATATTCATGACAATTACATTAAATTTTTATATTGTAGTAAATAAAAATTATTTATACAATTATAGTGAAAAAATTACAGTATGATTGATAATGAGTTAGAAAATAAAAAATAATTAGATAAAATATATCAAAATAATATTCTACATAATAAAAATAAACAACAAATAAAAATATTAAAAAATTAACAAATGTTTACAAACAATTTGAGAGACTATTGAAAGAAATCGCACAAAGAAAAAGAAATGTATAATTAAGAGTATGATAAGTTGAAAAATATCTCAGAGATGTAAGAAAACTTTTCAAATATCAACATATATACTTAATGGTTGAGAAATAACAAAAATTGTTTTAGCGAAATAAAAGAGTTTTTCAAATGAAACAAAAACTAATAATAATAAGTAAAGAATTTTTTTATATTACCTAGTAAACAAAAGGTTTGTGCTATTAAATACTTAAATTGAGAGTATTAAACATTGTCATGTAAAAGAAAAATATATAATAAATAAAAATATTAAAAAATAATAAAAATATTCAAATGTGAGACATAAATTTTTTTTAATTGACATACATCTTTGTAACAAAATTACATTAAAGTTATGATAAGTTGAAAATATAATTGAGATGCGAATGAGTTTCATGACAAACCAAAAAAATAAAAGAAATAAAAAATAATATATATATATATATATATATATATATATATATTTAATTAATTAATTGCGAATATTTTAATAATTTAAACGGGGACGGATATTATGACAGGGATATGTACATCCCCATACCCATCCCCATACCCAATTGAAAAAGTCGGGGATTTCTGATACACATACCCATACTCAATCAATGCAGGGGATTCCCCGTCAAAACGGGAACGAGTTCGGGCAATACCCACAGGGACGGGTTTATTTGCCATCTCTAGGTGACATCAATTGTCATGTGACATCAAGTGGTCGTGTCACAATCGAATCATGATGCTTGGGCTGTTACACTCTTAAGTAGAAGGGTTGCGCCCTGACTAATAGCTATAGCTTTTGACCTAGGGATAAGTGTTCGATCTTAACAATTGGAATCAGAGCCAAGGTTCTATTACTATTTTATATTTTATTTTTAAATAAAATAATTTTAAAATATAACTTTAGATAAAAAAATTAATTTTAAAGTACAATTCAAATAACATAGCAAATAAATTTGGGTTGCATGATCTTAACAAAAAAAATTAAATGAATTATATCGAAATATAAATTTATTATTATTTTTTAAAATAATATTAATTTCCTAATTCAAAATAAAAGGGTAAAAATGTATGAAGTGAAATTTTAAGTAATTTTTCAATAATTAGTATTTCTTTTACTAATAACTTATTTGGTAGAAGGGATAAACACAAATCTACTTTGGAAACTTGGAAAAATAAACTTATTAAGTTAGTGGAACTTGTTTATTGCTAAGGACGAGACCTCGTTTTAGCGGTAAATCTATAACAATATATAAAGAGGATTTCTTCTTTTGTGTTCACATTTCATAATACCAATTATACCCTTTATAATATAATTATTTATTAAATTTTTTAAAAATAATGGTTATTTTTATCTATTTTCTATAAAACTGTTTTTCTTTTTTTTATTCATCAACAATTAATTTTTTTATTCATTTCACTTTATTTTTAACATTTCACTTCATTTTTAATAAATATAAATTTATTTTATATATTAACTTAATAACATTATTACACTATTATCACCTACTAAGATACTATCATTCATATTTAAAAAATTATAACATAGTATGAAAACAATGTGTTTTAAATGTTCTTCTTTCCTTTGGTTTTAAGGCATTTTCAAATAAAAACTACATACTTTAACTTTATAATTTTTTTATAAGACAATAATAATACAACTCCTTTTTTTCTTTTTCCTTTTTCTATCCACAAACTCATTTATGTCTTGGAGTATAGACCTTATGAAGCTCAAACATGTTCTAAGGTAAAATGTTCGTGTATACTGTAAAACCATCTTTTTCTGCCCTAAAATTTAAAGGGGCCTAGCCCTACCTGTTGGGCCTAAGGACTGGCCCATAGGGTGTCCAAAGCCCCTAAGGCAGCCTAACCCCTCTCATTTCTGCCATTCTTGCGAAAACAGTACCTTATCCACCACAAGTGCAAGCATCCGCTGAATCCGACCAGGTTATATGTATCCGGATGAGTCGAGTTAGAGTCTAGTGTATTGCTTGAGAAAGTCATAACATGTTTGGATGATATATAAATGCTGCTTGGATTTGGTAATAGTATGTGACTGCATGATAATTTGTTTTCTACTCTAGCTTACCCTTGCTTGTATGTTGTTCTTCTACTCTTGCGATGATCATCAATTTATTGATGGGAGCAGATGTGAGAGGTACTCGAGGTCAACAAGGAGGAGATGATTCCGCTGCATAGCCTGCTTGGGTTGGACTTCTTGTGTTAATTTGGGCTATTCTTTTAGGACAATGACCCATGTACTGTATGGCATGTGGGCTCCCTTTTGAAAACTTTGTCGTTGTTCCTCTATGTTTTCTTTTGACATTGTGGTGTGTCTTAGTTACTATACGAAATTGTATTTGTACTTCAGAACTGCGCTAATATATTATTCTATGTTATGTTTTTTTTTTTAATTTAGTTTATTAATTAAATGGGACGTTACATATACTCAAATAATAACTAGATATAAATTATTAATCTCGCCGATAATTTTCAGGAACGTATTCAATTTTTTTTCTTGATAATAAACTCTCATTATTTTATTACTTTCTTTATTAGAAAACTAGAATTTGCTTATTGAAAGGTCAAAATCCAAACCTCATCTTCAATAATGTTGAAAGAATGCTCGTGAACCATCACATCATTGAGAACATGTTACTTTGTAATAAATATTTCTTGGGATGTTGTGATCAAATGAACAGATAAAATGAAATTATGACAATTTGTTTTTCCGTTAAAGATAATAAATAAATTACATATATAAATATTATTCAAATTTTTCTCGATTTTGATAAAAAATATCTAAATTAATCAAACACGGGTATAAGCGTGAGTAATATTTGACTTTGTAAATCAAGTACACGGATGAAGATGTAGATATTTATATCCAATCCATCTTTGTTTTGATCGTTTATTATTTTTTCTTATAATTTACTTAACATTTATGACATCATAATTTTTTTATTGTTATTTAGCATGGAAGAAAATAAAAGATATACCCTTTTTAACATTAATATTCATATAGGTACAGGTATAAGTGTTGATACTAATTTCTTACTCATTGAGTATTGAAAAATGATAATTAACATGAACTTTACATATAAGACGAAAATACTATAAACAAACTCACTTGTTTCATTGTTATTCTACTTTTTGTTCGACATAAAGGAAACTCATATATATATATATATATATATATATATATATATATATATATATATATATATATATATAATATGTATATATATAAAGTCTAAACTTTGACATTTTACTAAAAGAATCAATTCAGACTAAACTTGATAGATCACATGTTACCAGGTTTTCTCTTATCTAGATTAAATATGTTTTTAAATTCTAAATTTTAACTAAAATTAAAATTTGTCTTTTTCTCGAAATTTGTTTATATTATTTAACATATGCTCAATTTAATATCAATTGAAAAATATATATAACATGTCAAAAAATTTAACGTGATTAAATTAGAATGATTATATTTATTATTTTTAAAACTTGAGAATTAAAATCTATTGAAATTTCAGACACCAGCGAATTTTAATTTTACATTTAATCCAACTTATTTTCACATCTAAAAAACTCCAAATAAATAATAATAAACTTCTTTTTTTCAGGTTGATCATGAAACAATATTCATGTATAGGCTCCTTCTTCTTCTTGCACTCCTACTATTTATTCCCGCACCTTTATGAGGTATAAAAAAGGTCAACTAAATTAACCATATAATTCATTTTCGGAGTACATAATTTAGAAATGATATTATAGAAATAACTTGCCAATTCTATAATCTGAAAATTAAAATTAAGATTATAGATTCTTTTAGTGGGGCTTCTGCTCTTGAATTAAACAATCGGGAAAGTCAATATATTGTGCAATCCATAATACTATAATTGCCTCTACATTATATGATATGTAACTTCACTGTATTATGGATCATTCAATATAGGAATTTTTTAGATTACATAATTTGAAATAATTAAAAAAATCAAATGTCACCTCCACAATTGCTCAAATTCTTTAAAAAACAAAATAAAAATATATTTAAAAGAGTTAACTAACTTTAATACTTATAAAACCTTTATCTCCAACAATACTCTGTCAAAAATTCAATGTGTATAAAGAAAGAACTCACAAATAGGGATGTCAAAAAAATCCGTACCCGCGAGTATCCGTGGATAAAACCCGCAACGGGTAGGAAATGGATATTAAAAATGGATACCCGCTACCCGCGGGTATGGATATTTTTTATACCCGCATGTTAACGGGGCAGGTACGGGTATCATAGTATCCGTACCCGTGGATACCCGTACCCGCTAAACTTTACCTTATATATATATATGTATATATATATATATATATATATATATATATATATATATATATATATATATATATTAGCAAACAACATTATGAGTCTTCATCTAATAATGGTGATCAGATTCTTATCCCACAAATGAATAAATTACTTCCATATACTGTGGAGGTATTAATGTGTCTCTAAGACTGGTTATGGACCAACATGGAAGGTAATGAAATTAATACTTTTACTTAGATATTTTATTTTAATTAAGTGATTGTTAGAAATTTTTACTGAACTTCTTATGTTTTAAGGCTCTTCTAGAGTAAAATTGGACAACATGAAACTTTATATAATGTTGCAAGAGGTGGACATTGATGAAGTTAGTAATTTCTTTAATACTTTATTCAAAATAAACTACCATATAAATTGGTAGTGATTTTTTATTTGTTTATTTTTCAAGAATCAATCGGAGAAAGGGGACTTGTTGATCTAAGCACTAATTATGGTTAAATTAACCTTTTTTAAAATATTTTTGTAAATACCCGCGGATACCCGTGAATACCCGCAAATATGAAAAAAATAGACGAGTACCCGCATAATGGATACCCGACGGATATGGATACGAGACAAATATTTATCCAGCGGATAGGATACGGGGAGCTACTACCCGTACCCTACCCGTCCCGTTGACATCCCTACTCACAAATAAGGACATTGGAGACACCGATAGATATTTTAAAACAAAAAGGCTAAAATGGATATTTTAAAAATATTAGGGGTGTGAAAGAAGGAATTACGGGGTGGAGGAAGAAATAAACCACATACAGTAATGAGAGAGTTCACTTGCGAGAAAGCTGAATTTTTGCCCACATTTCTTAGCATCAAAGAGAGCAACCGAAGTTAAATATTTGATTTAATAATTCTACTCTTCATCACAATGATCTGAGCCACATAACACAATTATGTTATGTGTGTGCATAATACGCAAAATATATAAGTATTTAATACAAAAGTCTTATAAAACTTTATTTTAAAAGTATTTTTCTTTAACTCATTGAAAAGAAAATAATTTCTTTAAAAATATGATATTAACAAAGTGCTGCACAAAAAATTGGGAAAAAAACTCCATGCTTAACATCAGAATCAATTTTTAATTATCAAAAACGTAAAACGAATTCCGTTTGCAGTTTGCGAGCAAGGTTTTTTTTTCAAGTTAAAAATGGCGGCGACAAAACGACACAGAATATTTCAATGGTCAAACCTTGGAAAAATTAATGGCCAAAAGCGGAAGTTTTTTTTTTTTTTTGTTGAAAAACTAAGATATATTTATTTCAAACTATAAGCTTTATTTTAGTAAGTTAAAATATATTTTTGGTATATTTCAGTTAAAGTAACTAAAATATCGTCCAGTAGAAGTATGAATTTTCAGTTTTTATTATTAAAAAATATAACATTAGATTAAATATATTTTTAGTTAAAATTTTAAAATTAAATTAAAGTTTATTTCTGTTTTAAGCTTTGATATAATTTATTTTTGACTTCGTTGCATATTTAAACTTAAATATGAGTCATTTAATATCATTTTAAGGTTTAGGATTAAAATATATCAATTTAAGACGTGATAAATTATAATTTTAGACTATAAACATTTTTAATTCTAAAATTATTTAAACAATTTTAGTTCCTTAAACATTTGCGTTTCTTTCTTAGGATCTGATATTAAAAGAGATAATTCTATATTATGATCCACTTTCAAGTTAATAAATCAAAGTTATGAAATAATAAAAATTACGCAATTATAATACATAAATAATCCAATTTATAATATTAAATTGAAAAAAACAAAATCAGATAAATATAGAGAGAGAAAAAGACGTGGTACTAAGTACATAGATAGTAGATTATTGTGTAGCAGAGCGGAATTTATTGGGGGACAAGCCCTGCAATTCAAGTACTTTAATCATAAGAACGAAACGAAAATTCTCCTGTTGTGGGATATGAATTCGGTGAATTCAAGATTAATATAGTGGCATGTTCGGTCTATGTCTAACGGTTTATATCGATCCACGTGGGACAGAACGAGGTGCTCAAATGAAACGTGACTCACCCAAAGAAAATGAGGAAGATCAACGATGTACATAGAAGAGAGTGTACACAATTCCATCATTGATTAACACACCGAATGCAAATTCCTTTTCGTTCTATCTTTGTCACTCTTCCATCGTCACTCTCACCTAACTCTGCAACTAACTAATTTTTTTATTTATTTGAATTCCTTTTTTTTCTAAAATCGAACCCAATTTTCAAATAAATTCACTTTTGGTTTCTTGCCTCATTCTTTCGATCGCAATGGCTCTATCACGAGTTGCTTCACCATCGCCATGGAATCTGTTGAAACCACTGTCCTCTTGCTTGTCGCTACGACGACGTTCGGTGTCCTCGTTGTCCACGGAACCTCTCACCGTGGAGACTTCGCTTCCCTTCACCACCCATCGCTGCGACGAGCCCTCACGTTCCGTTGAGACCTCCGCGGCGGAGCTCTTCTCGTTCTTCCGTGACATGACGCTGATGCGGCGGATGGAGATCGCGGCGGACTCCCTCTACAAGGCCAAGCTGATCCGCGGCTTCTGCCACCTCTACGACGGGCAGGAGGCCGTCGCGGTGGGGATGGAGGCCGCGATCACGCGCAAGGACTGCATCATCACTGCTTACCGTGACCACTGCACCTTCCTGAGCCGCGGCGGAACCCTGATCGAGATCTTCGCTGAGCTCATGGGCCGCCGCGACGGTTGCTCGAAGGGGAAAGGTGGTTCCATGCACTTTTACAGGAAAGAGGGTGGCTTCTACGGTGGGCATGGCATTGTAGGGGCTCAGGTTCCGCTTGGTTGTGGATTGGCCTTTGCTCAGAAGTATTGTAAGGATGAGAATGTTACGTTTTCTTTGTACGGTGATGGTGCTGCCAATCAGGGGCAGTTGTTCGAGGCGCTTAACATTGCTGCGCTTTGGGAACTTCCTTCCATTTTTGTCTGCGAGAATAACCATTGTGAGTTTGACCTTGTTTGGTTAGTGGTTTGAAATGTGAGGTGGTTTTAGAATTGTTTAAATTCTTTTTTGAATAAGCTTTGCTCATAAGTTAAAATTTGCAGAATTCTCTGGCAAGTTCTCCAAAAGTTTATTTGAGTTTACACATAAGTTAATTTTAACTTGGGAGAAGCTTAGTAGTGCTTATTGATAACTTATCGGAACGAGGCCTTCGTTGATTAGGGTTGAGGATTAATTTGGTTGATTTGTGGGACAGATGGAATGGGGACTGCTGAGTGGAGAGCTGCTAAGAGTCCTGCTTATTACAAGCGTGGGGATTATGCTCCTGGATTGAAGGTTAGAGAGATTGATGGCTTTATTTTGTTTAAGGAAATGCGTTGTGAATATTGAATGGCTCCCTGTTCGCACATTGCAGTGAAGCCTGATTGGTGTTGACTTCTCCTGTTTTATCTGTTCTCCTGTGTTGTGTTCTTTCTGCACCCTCAATTTTTATATATTTTCCTTTTTGGCTGTTTCTTTCTTTTCCAGACTTCGTTTTTGTTCGCAAAGTTGAATGTCTGTATGGGCAATGATTCTTGTTATTGATTTGTTGATTGCGAGTTAGATGGATGGACATTGGCAGGTTGGAGTAGAGGAGAAATAGGGTCTGAATGTTGAGATAAAGTGATAGATTTAGAGTTTTGTTGTGATTGGACTGGGAAGGAGAGGTTGAATGAGGAGGAACAGTGGCTTGGGGGAATTGAGTTTCATTAAAGACATTGTCTCTAGAGATGAATATTGGACCTGTGGGGATGAAACTTGTAAGCCTTCTGAGAGGCGGAGTAGCCTAAAATTATGCATTAGAGGGAGCGAAAGTCATGCTATTGAGGTCGTCAGGCTGAAGTAAAGGAAAACATGCCAACCAAAAACTTTTAGGAAGTGATATCAGGTGGTTGTTTGAACAAGGTAGTACAAGGGACAACAAAATCGAGGGATGATGTATGCAGGCAGTTAATTAAAAAAACAACAGTGAGAAAAGCATTGCTTGAAAATTTTAAATGAAGTGAGGCATGACTCAAGAGGGTGAGACCCGCTGAACTGTGTGCTTACGTCTTCTTTTCATCTACATCATTTTGATGATGATGTGTAAGGACATATTAGATGGCGAACAATGCCTAAATTAGTTGGGTACTTAGTAAATGCTTCATCCCAGTCAGTTTGAAGGGACTTAATAAGGGGAGTCCCAAATACTAATTCTGCCATGGTTTTGAAGTGTTTGAGCGCTAAAAGAGCCCCGGACTTACTTTTCAAGAGATAAATCCACATAAAGCACAAAAAGACATCCACAAAAAGTCATATAATAAAGATAATTTTGTGTGGGAGGCATGAGATAGACCCACCACAGATCACTTTAAGCAAGTTCTAAAGGATATTGATAAGTAATGGGGGAATGAATATAAAAGATTATGTTAGTATTTTTGATCTCTTATCTTTTATGCATATTCTCTAAACAAAGGTGGAATTTGATTATGAAAAATCTTTACCAAAAAACTAAGGTTTAATTATAAAAAATTATATTGTCTCAGTTCGTAAGACAATATCCATTTTTCTATTACCAACAACTCTTTTTAGCTGTGTGAAGCAGTGTTTAAAAGGAAATTCATATCAAAGCTTTTGATTTGCCCAAAAACACAGCACAAAACGATTCAACCTCGTTTTTCATGTTTGTATGTATCCTTTCCAATTATAAATGTTTTTATTTAGAGCATGTATGTGTGTATAGTGTAAATAAATTATTTATGTTTTATATGAGACTGTGGTATAGCAGCCCTTCCACTGTCTGCTCTACTTTCGTGGCAATTTTTGTTGCTGGTTAGTGGTAGCTCAAGATTGGCGGGTTGCAATCCCTGATTGATAACTATATATGCACATAGTTAAATATACACTGTAGTCTTTTCGTGAACACTGTTTTTTTATCGTTTTAGAAGTTAATTTGTGCAGGTAGATGGCATGGATGTTCTTGCTGTGAAACAAGCTTGTAAATATGCCAAGGAGTTTGCTTTGAAGAATGGCCCCATTGTGAGTAAATTTACTTCTAATTTGTACTTATATTTCTTAAATTTATGTTTAGCTTGATTCTTTTATTCTCTCATATTATAATAATTTTTTCTCTTAATTATTTTGTCCAGATTCTTGAAATGGACACATACAGATACCATGGCCACTCCATGTCTGATCCTGGCAGCACATACCGCACTCGTGATGAAATTTCTGGTGTGAGACAGGTATATATTACTATGACCATGGTTGTATGTCTTATTATTTTAATTGCATTGAGAAGTTTACTCTATCTCTTTTATTAAGTCCTGTCATTTGATTATAGGTGCGTGATCCAATTGAAAGAGTAAGAAAGCTGCTATTAGTTCACGAGATTTCTACTGAAAAGGAGCTAAAGGTGATTGAGTGAAGTTTGTACTCAAGCTCCACACCTCAATTTTAAAATGTGACGTGTTCGTTTTATTTTAAATACTCCTGCGATCTTGCTTTCATCTTAATATTTGTGGTCAATTTTTTCTTGGCATTGTGGTATTTTACTTTTGAAGTTCATGAAACAGTTTTCTTTATTTTGCCGTAGGTCATCTAGGAATGTGTAAGTTTTATGTTCATATAATAGATTTCCAATTGTTACTTTCGTGAAATTGTGCAAGTCTATTTTTTCATAATATTGTATCTATATTAAAAAGCCTCTAAGTTATGTTATGCCGTGTGTTGAAGGATGATATGACCTGTTTGTCTATCATGGATTATATGTCATGATTTTCTTTAAATTTGGAATAAGTGTCACAAATTTTCTGCCCATTTGGAACGGCTTCTAGTTTATCACGCAAGTGTCTCGTATACTAATGTTAGACAAGCGATAGTATTAGGAATGAATGGGAGTAAGGACATTAAGGCACCCGACCAACGTGTACACCTATGGATGCTGAAGGCAAGGTGTGAAATATGAATTCTACTGACGGAAATCATGGAAAACAGGGAAAGGGAAAGAGGGAACTTTATGGCCAAGTAGTTTAAAGGGTCAATTAAAACAGCAAGACATAGATAGAACTGTCATGTTTGACAATTGTCTACTAGAAGGGGTAGGAATATAGTAATGCTCAAAACAAGGAGGATAAGCTGTATCAGGTAGTTAGGTTTGTGAAGGTGATCTTTCGCGAGTAAGACTCAAATCGCGATACAGCACAGAGGCTGGTATTCAAATTAATTTTCGTTTATTTTCTTTCTGCCGTAAAGTTGTTTGATGGAGTAGGCCCTGTGAATTGGGGCAGGGTGGGGGTATACTCCATACGGTATCTTCCATTCTAGTAAATACTTCACCTATCATTACCTTTTCAATCCTCTCTCCTTGACATTGAGCGAGGGTTTGGGGCCATATGGCAGGGGAGAAGAAAACCCCTTGAACAACCTATAACCATTTTCCTTTTTGTTGTGTTTTTGATTTAGAGGAATTAAAGAGGTGTGCCTCCGCTGTAAGATGTTGATCTCTGCTTTTTGTTAAAGAAATCAAAGTTCCTATTGTTATGATATTAATGTTGATGGAACATTAGTTTTTAACGCTAAAGTAATATGCACATCTTTCAGGACATTGAAAAGGAAGCCAGAAAAGAAGTTGACCAAGTCATTGCCAAAGCAAAGGTGAAACTATTTTTTATTCTTCTCTTACTAATTTTGGTATTCCACATATTTATTTCCATCTTTTGCAGTTCTACGTGATTTACAGTCTCTCATAGTTATGTTCTTTTCTGATTTCCAGGAAAGTCAAATGCCTGAGCCATCTGATTTATTTAAGAACGTATATGTTAAAGGTTTAGGTGTCGAGGTAGTGAAACTTTCATCTCTACTCATTCTTTGGTCCAGCTTTCTTCATTCTTTTGTTATCAAATGTTACATGAATTTGGGTATAACCAATCAAACGATTCATGAAAGATGCAGTAATCTTTTGCTTAAAATTGGGGAAACTATTACACCTTCCGATTCAAAACTATTTACTAAAATGGAAGGCTTTGTACAAGGATTAAGAAAGCTTACTCATTCATTCCATTAATACTCTCTTATTCTTCTTAATGGAGATTATCAAAAAGTTACGGATAAAGTTGAAAAGAAAAAAATAGTTAGTACGTAGTTCCGTAAAAGTCTCAAATAATTTAAAACCAATTAAAACCTGTCAAATGATAATCACTTTTGAAAAGAAGAGAGTACTTTAAATAAGAGTTTTCATATTTGAAATCATGATGGGAAGACTAATTTAGCATGGATGGGTTGATTTTATTTATACGCTGTTCAATTCTCGAAGTGAAAACAGATCCAATTTTTAAAATACCTGTAAATTAGAGGCATATGCCTAGTGAATGTTTTTAGTTACTTGGTGGATTATGTGTTTTATTCAAGTCTGATTGGTGATTTTCTGAATTTCAGGCTTGGGGCCCTGATAGGAAAGAACTTAAAGCTACCTTGCCCTGATGGAAAACCTTTCCTTTGAATTTATATTCCCTAATTTCAGACCTGTCAAAATAATGAAGACTAAAAGGTTCAGACGATCATCCTTGCCTGTTTGCTGAGCTTTCCCCAAATTGTATATCAAATTGTGGCGGAAATTAATGTTTTGCAGTGTAATATTGGAGGATCTAACAATCATAGCGTTATCAATTGATTAATCATGCAAATAGTGTCTTGCAAATTTTGAGGATTTCGTTGTATAAAACTTGGTGGCAAAATTGTGCCATTATTTTATAACTAAGTATTCACAAGATTGTGTTCTATTGAAATTTTCTGGATATTAAAAATTAGTGTTTCTCTGGACAGTTAAATGAGTGTGATCTGACTGAACTCTTTACATAGGTTAGATATGTTAGTTTTCTTTTACTGGTGTTCACCATCCTACTTTTTTGTCCATTACGCTTGTTTAGAACTTTGTTACTTTTCTGTCCTCTTTAGTTGTTTAGAGTTTGAAAGTTCAACATGGCATTAGTTATTAGTTTATCTCCACCGGTTCAGATAAGGATATATTTGTTTAAGGGAGAGTATAACAATAAGGAAGGGACTCACTTTATGAGAAAGATTGTTGGAGTTTCTTTTGGAGAAACAAATTCCCAAGAAATTCTGGCCAGAAGGGTGAAGGAAACAAGATTAATAGACTAATCAAATTTTTTTTACGAACTCAAACAAGTTTCACGAGCTTGGTTCTACAAAATAAAGTGCTATTTCATCATAGAGGGTTTGGAAATGTGTCTTAGCATGCATACCTTGTTTACAAAGACAAAACAAGGTGACAAATTTCCTAGAGTGTATATGGAATGATCAAACAATGTTCAAATGGTTTAAAAACGCTATGAAGTAAGAGTTTGACATATTTGATCTTGGAAGAGTGAAGCATATTCCATAAATGGCATTCACCTTCCATGAAGTTCTATTAAAGTGACACTCACTTTATCTTATTTTATTTATAAATCATATTCATTAAAATTTAGAGAAAGAAATAAAATTTTGAAATATAAAATTGTCACTTTATTAAAAGTAAATAAAAATGGCATTTAATAAAAATATAAAAAGTATTGTTTATTTAGAATTATAAAAAATATAAATATGATATTATTAAAACATAAAGATAATGAACGTTCATTTAAAATTATAAACATAGAAGTTTCGTTTAATATAAATTTATGGAAGATATTAACAATTTGCCGAAAAATATACATAGGGTGTTGAAATTTTTACTTATCTTCTATTTGTTTCTTATCGTTGTGTTCAGTAAAGCATAGGAATGATAACGATAGATAAAAATAGGTATAAATAATTATTTAGTCTCCAAATTTTTTGATTTGGTTCAATTTGGTCCCTTTATTATTGGTTGATTCAGTTTAGTTGTCCAATTATTTAAAAAGGTTTAATTTTTTGGTCATCTCCATTAAGTTGGAGTTAACACCGTGTCCATACAGGACACATGTCAAGCTATGGGATTTTTAATTTTTTATTTATTTTTTAAATTTATAAACTGTCACGTGTCAGGTTACCGTCGTGTCACGTGACAGTTTACAATTGTGACACGTGGTAGTGGTAATAGTTGTTTTTAATCTAGTTTTCTATTTAAATTTTTGGTTTAATTTAGTACCCTTGTTTTTTAAAACGATCCAATTTTTTCCTTTCAAAGTTAAGACCAAATTATTAAATAAGCTTAATTATAACTTATATATACATGTTAAAATAATTTTTTTAAATTTACACATCAAATCACTACACCTAAGTATTGAAATTATTTTATTGTTTACAAGTGTAAAAAATTTCAAGTCTAAAAAATTATAAAGGTAAAGATGTAAAAAATAAAATAATTTGAGTATTTAAGTGGAGTGATTTGATGTATATATTCAAAAAAATTATTGTAATATGTATATATAATGTTTTTGGTCCTTAACTTTCAGTGAAAATTGTTATTAGTCCCTTTTTGAAACTTTGAACCAATTTAGTCTCCCATCTTTAGAAATACGTGAATTTAGTCCTTTTAACCAAATTTTGTTTAGTTTATTTGACATTTCAAATGAATTTCTCAGGTAACATTGAAACGAAAATGTGTCAAATGGTGTAAACAACTCAAGTGCTATCATGAAATGCATTTGAAATGTCAAATAAATTTAACAAACTCTTTTTAAAATGACTAAATGCATGTATTTCTAAAGTTGAAGCACTAAATTTGGTCAATGTTTCAAAGATGGACTAATTACAAGTTAAATCATGCAATAAAAGTCATATGATCTCTGCACAACAACCACCACATTTGCTCCCTGTAATTCAAACATAGGTGCCTCTGCAAGAATTTCGCCCTACGGTAGATAGATGATGCCTAACACTACCCTTTGACACTTGACGAGCCCAATTGCACCCAACGAAAGCACCCTTGGAACTTCTAGGATTTAAAATCATAAGGTAGTGCCCAATGACCATGAGTGTTGCCCAACACTTAGAAGTCAGTGATCTCATTAACTTTGGTGTTACATAATGACGAAAACTCCCATCCAGCAAAAACCAAGTTAGAGGACACTATCCAAGTGATGCCCAACGACATTGTAGTGGCGCCCTGCAGTGTATTAGTAATCTAAACTCCCTTTTTGAAGTTTAGTTGAACAATTTGACATTTCTTGAGCTATTCCTTACTTAACAAATTCATAATACTTTAAAAATACCAGGCTCTTAGCTTAGGAAGTGCCAAATCAGCCCGATTCAAAGGTTTCATAGAAGAGTTCCTAACAACAGCCAAAAACCAATATTTTTGCAAGTATAACATTTACTCTCTAATACCAATTGAATAAGACCTACTACTCTTTTTAGAAAACATATTGCCCCAACCAATCATGTATTCATCCCAATTAGTTTAATACAAAATTATTTCATCACAACAATATCAATTCATAATTCGACTTTAATAAATCAAATTCAAAAGAAAGACATATCCTCACCAAAATACATGACAATTATTGAAAAACTAACTTCCCTTGCATGCTAAAAAGCAATACCAAGGTATCTTTGACACTAAACACCCCTGACCACTAAAGATAAAATCAACACAAAGAGGATACAAATCAACAATCCGATCATACCCTAATGGTCTTTTGAACAGAGATTCATCAATGGCTCCCACACCACACATGCAACCTAACCACCCCCCCCCCAAATTGACTTCTAAAAGGAGAAAAACAAGAACTTACTATGTTCAACAAATCTATAAAACAAAATGGTAGGCCTCATCGCCAAGAGATACTACAATGCTCTTTGATCTTCAAACAAATGGGTAGAAGGTCAGAAATCTAAGAGAGAAGGTAGTGGAGAGGAGAGTTATTTCTTCCTAGAGAGATAGTGGCTTTTATAAGAATGAACTATATTTAACTGATTTCTATACTAGAGAGGGTGGGGAATGTGGAGATGATGGATCCTCCTCCCAACAAAGTGGTGCATGCAAAAAGGTAGGCTCCAAGGTTGTGAAGCCTATGGGAAATGGGTGATATGGTTCGATGATGGTGAAGATAAGATAGTGTTTGGGTGCTCTCAAAAGAGGTTGGATCAACTCTAAGGAAAAGTGGCTAAAGTAAACCTAAAGGTGAGCTCGAGCTAGGGTCCACCTGTCTCAGATGAAGCTCACTCTTCTTGTATGCGCTTGACCATGATTCTTGTGGTTGATCCTTTGACTAGGGGTTTGCCATTAGGAGGAGTGGCTAGGAATGGTGAGGGAGGAAAAAGAGCCACGAGAGAAGGTGAGGAAGAGGGAAAGAAGGTACACTTAAACACACATGTGGATATATGTGACAACATATTTGACACATCAAGAAAAATCTAAAACATACGAGGATGATTAGATCCATGTATTTCTTAAATACGAAGACAAAACAAGATCAAATTTTAGAATAAGAATGAATTCCAAAATTGCATTATATTATACTTTAGAAACAAAAACAAAATTAATCCACAATAATATTATAAAATTGTGTGCATTTATTAAATTTATATTTATTTTTTTGGTTGATTCTTACAATCTTATTCTTTCTTTTTTTACTGTATAAATATGAAATTTACACTGAATAAACTAAGTTTTTTAATAATTATAACTAAGATCGAAAATATTAATGATGGTAGGTCACTCATAAGATCATATATATATATATATATATATATATATATATATATATATATAT
>Ga0214542_1007710_pt1 | contig 18483 bp, 10 predicted proteins | sample CNSS1metaG_FD_160096 | JGI IMG/M metagenome (GOLD analysis project Ga0214542, IMG submission 160096) | Root nodule microbial communities from cowpea collected in UCLA plant growth center, Los Angeles, California, USA - CNSS1 | ecosystem: Host-associated > Plants > Roots > Nodule | place: USA...
ATATATATATATATATATATATATATATATATATATATATATATATATATATATATATATATATATATATATATATATATGTGTGTGTGTGTGTGTGTGTGTGTGTTTTATTTTTTTTTCTTTTTGCTAGTAACTTACTCTTTTCTCTTTGTGTCTGCTTTCTGTATGGTTATTCTTTTTGCAATGAATACCAAATTTTGGTGTGAGCAGTGTGGAGATTCGTGGAGATCGTTCCGATGGTGGAGATGCCGATGTTTAGACTAGGTGGTAGTTTTTGCTCTTTGGATGACCCTTTTGAAGAACAATTTTAATTATAATCCTTTGCTCTATTGAGCAATCTTTCTACCAACTATTTCATGTTTAAGTTATGTTATTGACATTGTTTTGTGTCTTAACTTTCCTTTCGGTATATTATGAATAAATGTAATGGTTGAATCCTTTATACTTCACGTCTCGTGCTCTAATTATTTATAATTATATGATATTTTATTTATTAAAATTATTTTATTAAATTGGGATGATACAAGTCTTATCCATCAAATATATTTAGCAAGTGGAATATTACTTGAGAAAAAAAGTCACGATAATAAGATTTGAATCTCCGTTCTATTTTTATTTAATTGAAAATTGTTTACTTGAATGAAAATATTAAAAAGTTCAAGTTTACTTAAAGAAAAAATCAATCAAATTTTAAAATAATTTAAAAAATGCGTGAATAATATAATTTCTGAACAATTTCAAATAATTAATTCAATTCAAAACATTATAAACAATGATTTATCAAATTAACTAAAAAACGTTCAGTTTCAGACATGCAAACAAATTTTCACTCAATCATAATTCCTAAACTTAATATGATATGATCATATCACCTCAGGTAAAGATTGTGTATTCTAAAAGATCTATAAAAAAAAATATACGTAAGTTTCCTTAACTGTTTATATTATTCAAAACCAAATAATAAGGTTATTCCAAGATTTAGATAGTTATAACAATATATACAAACATAATCAAATTTCAGCATTTAATAAAACAAGTTGAGAGAGACACTCTTTTCCCAACTTGTCTTAAGTGACTACCAATAATGACAAAATTATAAAAAAATCCGAGGAAATATGGTGTAGAGGTAGCTTAAAATAGAATAGAATAGCCGTAAAAGCAATAAGATTGTCTACGTCAATATTCTTACAACATATATAAATGATCGATCCGGAACATAAATCTCCGGTGTCATAAATACACACGTCTCTTTACTTGTCTGCTTTAGTTAAATACATTATTATGAAGATGTTTTTGATGAATAAATATGGTGAAGAAGAATTTACAAGACATTAATAATTAATGAGCGACGGTACTGTCGTTTTTGAAAATAAAAAAAAAAAAAAAACCCAGTGAATGAGTTATGTTATGCAGGTGTTAGAAGTAGGGATTTAAAAAAAAAAAATTTAAAAATAGATATCTACTACTCGCGGATACGGTTATTTTTTATACTGTATGTTAACGAGGCGGGTATGAATATCTGTACCCGTGAATACTCGTACCTGTTAAATTTTAATTTACAAAAATACCCTTATATATATATTAGTAAAAAATATTCTGATCTAATTTTTTTCTAAGCTACACATCTCGTCTTGTCTTCTGTATTCATTCTTCCAGCTTCAAGTACTGTATTAGTACGTTGTCTTCTTCCAAGTACACCCCTTGACATCCTTCTTTTTCCTTTCTTTAAAATTGGGCATATACATCAAACCTTATATAGACACGTTTATGGTATGTTTGTTGTCAAATGATGGAGTTAACAAAATAAGAATACCGGGCATGTCACAGTTAAGGTTTATTATTTGTTTATTTTTTAGAAATGAATTAGAGAAAGTGAGTTTGTTGATCCAAGGAATAATTAAAGAATTTTCATTCTGTTGAACATCATTTTATATTTATTTTTATAATTATTTGGACTCGTATGAACTTGAGTTTATTTAAACTTTATCTAAAATTTATGACAGATGTATTTTATTTTATTTGAATTTATGATTAAATATTTTTTTAAATAATTTTGTAAATACCTATATATGTGAATATTAACGGATATGAAAAAAAGAGACAGTTATTAAGAAGTTATTAATAAAAAAATAGATATATACGGAACAAATATTTATCCGGCAGATAGGATACGGGAGAATTACTATCAATATCCTCCGTTGACATGAAATAGATAAAATAAAGAGAGGAAAGAAATATGAGTAGATAAAAGAAGTCACATAACCATTTTATTTAATTAAACAACAAGATCAACAAGTTTCAAGATGCAACAAACAAAGAAAGGAGAGAAGGTAGTAATAATCCTCCGTCGACAGCGGTGGAAGCGTGTGGAGAAGGAATGTAAAAGAAAAACGGAAAACAGTAAAAGAAGAAAGAACATAAAGCATTGGGATATGTGACTGGCAGCGGGATCATATGAGATCAAGGACAGTTATTAAGAAGTGTATCTGTGACAAAAGAGACGATGAAGGGGAGGCCAGGGACGGCACGGTTTAGGGCATTGCCGACGCAAATTCGTGCTTGGACAACAGGCAACGGCGTAAGGAGGGCGCAGCAGGAAGGGGCGGTGGTCGGGGGTGGTACACCCACTGTAATATTCAGCAAATTCAACACACATAGTCTCAACACAAATACTGTATTCTCAGGACATTCATCACGAATTACAGGAGGCATAGGTTGTGCACCTGGAACAGCTTGAGGGTTCACTATTGAGACTGATACTAGACACAGAGACACCACTACGGCAATGTATTCACTCAAACCCATTTCGCACTTCCTTACTTTTCTTTTCTATATGCTTACGGATTCTCAAGCATCAACAACTCAACACAACCTCCTATTTATACCCTACCTACCAACTTCTGCTTTTCGGCTTCATCATTTCTTTTCACTTAACAAAACTATAACTAAACAACCCTTCTAATTAATTATACATATATTTTTTTAACTTAACAAACAAATTCATTCAATAGATTTTTAATTTTATGTTATTATTGTAAGAGATAAATATGTTTTTAATATATTAATTTTAAAGCAAAATTAAAATTTGTCTGTATTTCAAAGTTTGATATAATTTAATCTTTAAATTTGAAAAATGAAGGAAAATAATCATTCTAATCTAATAACGTTAAACTTTTTATGTTCTGGATTAAAGTTTGAATTGGTTAGATCGTTTGACACATTATAGTTCAAATGTTGATCTCAAATGTCGTTTAATACATAAAATATATTAACATATTTGGATTAAAAACACTATATTCATTCATTTGAAAAGTTAGAAAATTAAAATATATCAAAGTTTTGACACGAATAAATTCTAATTATATATATAAATTTATAGATTAAAAATATATTTAATCACGATAACGTTCAGTTTCATCTTTATAAAAAAAAAAAAAATATATATATATATATATATATATATATATATATATATATATTTGTAAAATTCATCTACTGACATCATATTATTATAAAATTATAAAATAATTAAAATAATAAGTTAAAAATATAATCATATCACTTAGTTAAAAAAATAATAAGTATTCAATTAAAAATCTAATTTTTTTAAAATACTTATATATCATATAAATGTAACTAAAGATTCTCAAATTTATCATAAACTTAACTTAATTATAAATTATATTGTGTGCCGTGTTCTGCATGCCAGTTTCATAGAGTTTTTAGTAAGGTAATAATTCCTATTAATTTCCTTCAAAACTGGCTCATGTAATAGAGCTTCTAAACAAATAAAAGCTGCAATATATATTAATTTTATTGTACAGGCCAACTAGTGTGGTAAAATTAGACCCCACCCCTTTAAGTGTATATATATAATTGGACTAGATTACTCCAAATTAAAAAAAAAATTGTATAAAAACACAATTCAACAATGCAAACTTAATTGACGACAGTGTATCCTCCACTATTTTCAATATCGCAGGTTTCTCTACCAATGTTCCCATTTCATCTGAATAAAGAGACCATCGTTGTGCCTTGTTCCCTTGTGTTTCTTTGTTACTACGTGTCTTTCTTATTATGGCTTTATTTAATATGGTAGTTTGTCAGCAAACAAATTGTTTGAGTTGAGGCGCACCTCAATTATTAGGGAGAAGTCTGTTGTGAATATAGATAATAGAAAATGCAGTTTGTTCTGAATTTGAATGAGAAGAATTCATCGATCACTGGTTTAGAAGATAAAAAAATATATATATATATATATATATATATATATATATATATATATATAACCACTTACGAGCATGCACTTCGTATGGTATATATATTAACTATTTCTAATATCTTCCATTTGAACTATATTTATAAAGTTTGACATCAAATCAAATTTAATACTATAAAATATATTATTTGCAGGCACGTGAGTTGGGATGACATGTGTCCCTTGATGAAGTATTTCAGCAGATGCATATCCGGAAGGATACTGGCGAGTATGTGGATGAGAGGTCTAGGAAGACAAATGTAAGTCTCTTTCAATTTCAAAATATTAGTTACTCTTCAACTATATATATATATATATATATATATATATATATATATATATATATATATATATATATATATATATATACCACAATATAATGATAAATGTTCATTTTTTACTTACAGAAGAATTTCTAGGCTATCCCAAGTCAGATATGAGGTATCCTCATGTGGTGCTGATGGAACACAGGAGCAATCCTCTGTTGATCTCACACAGGACGAGAATATCAAGACTAGGTGTTGGATTGAGACGGTTGGAGGAAAAAAGAAAGGAAGATTTTATGGGGCTGGCCAACTTGTTTCAAAATATACGGGTTCAAAAGAAAGCCTATCAGCTTCTTCCTCTTCTAATACAGAGGACCTCACAAACATTAGGCAACAACTTTCATGAAACCTAGAGGAAAATGAGCAATTGAAGACTGAGTTTCGATCCTTTCAATCACTAGTCCTGCAATATCTCCCTCCTGATGCTCAAGCTCGTCTTCAGCAGGCACAACTACAGCCACAACCACAATCTCAGCAACAAAATAATGAAGACGAACATAATGAAGAATCTTCTCCAGATTATGAAGATTATTAGCTCTTCATTTCCTTAAGAAAAACATTTACCATGTACTTAAACTTGATATTTATTATGTTTTTACTTGGTATCATGGTCATGTATATTTTACTTGACAAATATTGTTATGTTATGCTACATATTATTTGGTATGTTTTGTGTGATGGAATTTCATGAGTATCTTGTAGTGCTGCAATTGTTTGGAATGCTAGAATTTTCTGGAATTGTGTTAGAGAATTTTCTGGAATTTTCTGGAATTGTGTTACAGCCACAACCACAATCTCAGCAACAAAATAATGAAGACGAACATAATGAAGAATCTTCTCTAGATTATGAAGATTATTAGCTCTTCATTTCCTTAAGAAAAACATTTACCATGTACTTAAACTTGATATTTATTATGTTTTTACTTGGTATCATGGTCATGTATATTTTACTTGACAAATATTGTTATGTTATGCTACATATTATTTGGTATGTTTTGTGTGATGGAATTTCATGAGTATCTTGTAGTGCTGCAATTGTTTCGAATGCTAGAATTTTCTGGAATTGTGTTAGAGTATTTTATATGCAGGTAATTGGGAAATGCTAAATAAATAGATGTTGCTGGATACAACACTTTATTTACCGACGAATTATCGACGACCTAATTTGCCGGTAAATACATACGTTTATGCATTGCCATTACCGACCGTCGATAATTACTGAAGGATTTATCCGTCGGTAATGGCAATGTATAAACGTATGTAGTTTCCGAAGGATTAGTCCGTCGATAATTACCGAAGGCTCAATCCGTTGGTAATAAGCGACGACTTTTGCGAAGGATGTTTCCGTCGGTAAATACCGACAAATTTCATGCGTCCGTCGGTAAACTGTTATTGACGATGCGTTAGCTGATGGATTTCTGGCTGTCGGTAGTCCGTCGGTAATACCAATTTACCAACGGATTTGTGACATTATAGACGAATTATTGTTGTCGGTAAATTTGATTTTTCTTGTAGTGATATGAAGAGACATACATGTCAATCATCTATCCTATAAACAGACATACATGCCAATCATCTATCCTATAAACACTCAACAAGTGTGGGATGTTATTGATTTTCTTGATGTATTGCCTCCAACTGAAAAAATAGTCTGGAAAGTCAAAAAAGAATAGAAGACTAGAACCTCGAGAGTTAAAGAAGGACAAAAAACAGTTAAGAAAATGTGGTTAATGTGAATGATGTGGCATTTGTAAAGAACTTGGAAACAACAGAAAATATTGTCTCTAGCTAAGTCACTAAAAACAATCTTCTCATTCAAGTTAACCACCAACTTCAAGTACACCAATTACACCACCTCCAGGAACTCGATTTTTTGAAGGATCACAATTGACATGTGAAACCAAGGTGGTATGCTTCTTGAAGATTTGATGAAGATTTAATGAAGCTCTTTTGAACTATCTTGAAGCCATTAACCATTGGAATGAAGCCTACATTGATAAAAGAAAGGAGATTTGATGGTATTCATGTTGATCAAGGTTGGAACTTGTGCTCTTCACATAGTTACATCATTAAGAAAGTGTATTTGAAGTTTGTAATTCATATTGCTGACCTTGTAGCATTAATTAAATGTATTTGGTCTTTGTTATGTTTTTTAATCTGTTGAATGGTTTTTCAACAGGTTAAAATGTCTTTTTTAATTTGTTGAATGGTTTTTAAACATGTTAAAAGGTTGGCTGCAATAGTCTTAAATTGCAACAAATTCAATCAGTTGATTTATTTTTTAATCGACTGATTTTAGTTAAGTCAAGTGAAATCAACCGATTGATTTGGAAATCAACTTATTGAATTTCGTAACATTTTGACTATAAAAGTTATGATTTTCGAAAGAGATGTGTGTTGATCATTTTTTAGCGTGAAATTATTCGGGAAACTCTCTCCTTCGTGATCATACAGTTTGCGGCAGTTGAAAATTGATCTTGGATCAATTCTTGGAGCTTTTGGCTTGGTTTGAAGCTTAGAGAAAGTGGTTTGTGGTAGGCTGGGTTGTGCTACCATTGAGGTTTGATCTTTCTCAAGCTTTGTGTATGTGCCTGGTGGTTTTCCAGGTCTGCAAGAGGGTTCTTGTTGTGCTGGTGTGACTCTTGTGTGATTCAAGAGTCTTTTGTGTGGTTTTTGCATATTTTGAAAGTGTAAGGGTGGATACTTTGTAAATCTTTTGAAATAGTGCAAAGTCAAGCTCAGGTTGCCTTGACAAACTGGATGTAGCTGAGGTTTGAGTGAACCAATATAAAAATCTTGTGGTCTCTTATCTTCTCTAACCTTCATCTCTTGCATATTCATTTTAAAGTTGAAAGAACTTGTGTTTTAATCATCTTTTTCATGTTCTTGCATGTTTTCATGACATATGCAACATTGAGCATGTTTGCATAATCATTTAGAACTTGTCTTGATCATTCTTGTGCATTGTTCCTGGTTTAAAACTCGAAACTGCATTTCTGCATTTTTCCTAGTATTTCAGTCGACTGTTGTTCTGTTTCAATTGGTTGATTATACCATAACAGAATCTGTTTAGTAAAATCAATCGATTAACTCTATTTTTGACCGATTGAAAGTATACAGTTCAGTAATGTTTGCACCCTAACTTGATGATCTAATTGATTCAATTAAAAGTGGTTTTTAGCTTTCAAAAATAGCCTAAATTTTTAACTAGTCAATTCAACCCTCCGCCCCCTTCTTGACATTTCAACCATTTCAAAACTAACAATCACAACCACCACCACAAACAACTCAGTCTTCTAAACCATTCCAACCAACACTACTAAATCTAATTCATTCTCCACCTTTCCCATCACAAGCCAAACCAAACACAAGGCAGAAATTGAAATATAGGATAAGATGTGTTTGGAAGACCAAAAAAGAACAGAACACTAGAACCGTGGGAGTTAAAGAAGGACGGAAAACAATTAAGAAAACGTGATTTACGCAAAAGAGGTGGCACTTGTAAAGAACTTTGAAACAATAGAAAATGTTGTCTCCAACTAACTCACTCAAAACAACCTTCTCATTGAAGTCAACCACCAAATTCAAGTACACCAACTACACCACCTCTAGGAACTTGGTTTTGTGAAGGATCACAACCACCACTACAAACAACTCATTGTTGTAAACACACTTAGCACATATTATGTTAATTACATTACATCCATCTACATTTTACAACGAAACATGGAATTTTCATTAACAACGAAACTATGATGATATTAATTACAACAACAAAAACAAATAACCCTTATTAACAACTTTTGGAATCCTTATGAAATTTCTCTAGATTATATATCTTCATTCTTTGTCTCACAATAACAGCATTTCTTTCACCACCACCATCTTCAATGCACCATTTTAAATAATTGTACCCCATCAAATCCTCACTTTCACTTTGTTTTTCAAAAGAACCATAACAAAATATAACCTTATAGTTAGAACAAACCCTCACAAAACAAAACATAAATTTCATGAATCTAATTTTATAGTCATTCTCAACACTACAACCTATACACAATTGCAAATAAGTATTGCACTCAATCGTCTAGAGCCACCATTATGAGAGGAAAGGGATGATTTTGCATCTCCAAACATTATATGAGCTAAATGAAGACGAGTGACACTTAGACATAAAGACAACACCATTAATGAGGACAAAGTACGTTTTCTCTTCCAAAAAAGACAAAAGTTGTCACCTTAACCTCTTGAATTACATTCCAAATTTAAAAAATGTGACACGTGTATTTTATTTAGTTAACATTTATTAAAATCTAATAAAAATAATCAAATTAGATAATTTAAAAAATATATATAAACTTAATTGAAAAAAAAATTAAAATACCCGATTAAATAATTAAAATAAAAATTAGAATTAAATAAGAATTTTAGCCGATAATATATTATAAATATTAAAAAATGTGGTACACAAGAGTGTGTATAAATTTACTCATTTAAAATCATTGAACATTAACTATGTTAGTAGTTAAAGTAACAAAAGAATAAGCTTAACTCATCTTAAAAACTTAAATTAGAGCACCATAACATAATATTTAAATATAAAGCATGAAAATATAAATGATTAGGAACATAAAAGATTAAAAAAAAAATAGCTTATAAATTTCAAGAACAGATCGGAAATGTCAATCAGTAGTAATTCATGGCAAAGGCGTAAATACTCACAAGTTTGGTGAAGCCCAACGAACTCTCGTTGATCCTTCTTCTTCGGTTGGTTGTTTTATTTGGGCAAGCTCCGCTGCTTTCTCCGCCTCCTCTTCTCCGATCAGTCTCCGTCAATCTTCCGGTCAATATCCGGCAACTCTCAGGTCAACATCCGGAAAACCTCTGATCGTTCTTCGGTACGCTTTTTTGTCAACCTCCGTCGACACTTCACGTCCATCCTCCTTTGTATCGTCACATTGCTCGTTATTTTCTGAGATTCTATTTGCAAAGTTTAAAAGTTATAAACATATTTATTGGCAAAATATACAAAAGTTTCTTCATAGATATATGTGCGCGTGTGTTTGAAATTAACGTTTAAGTTATTGTTGCTGTTGTTGTTTCTAATTCTTGTATTGGATCTGATTGATTCGAATTGGGATGGTAGGGTAGAGAAATTGGGAACAATGAGTCAGGTATTTGACGGGTACGAGCGACAATACTGTGAACTATCAGCGAATCTTTCGCGGCAATGCACTGGGGCTTCCTCTCTTGATGGAGGTAATGCAATCAATCTCTTTCTTCACACACACTCTTCAGTTCCACCCTTATAATATTGTTGAGGCTAATGATTTTGAGGCCGTATATAGGAACGGGAAGAACATCGTAAAATCTAATGATCAAGTTGGGCTCACAGGATATTATACAATGGTTAATTACTTATTTTGTCCCTTTACGTACATAGACTACTTGTTTTAGTTTTACACGTACACTTTTTAATCCGTTTTAATTTCTAACGTATAAAATTGTAAGGATTCAAACAGATTAAAAGGTTTATATGAACTAAATGAGTAAAAAAAAATGTATGCTCGGGGACTGAAGTAGTAGTTTCTGTGTGTAGGGACTAAATTGTAATGATAGTACAAGTATTGAGATTAAATGAGTATTTTTTTTTTTTTTCATCAGCAAAGTGTATATATATCTATATATATTGTAGCACTTTGAATGCTTCAACCCTTATACAAAAAGTATTTACATTGTTCAGTGGGCTTTAGGTCTCCATAAACATGATTAAAACCTCTACATTTGAATAACTAAACCTTATGTAATTACTTATCGAATATGATGATGGAGTTTTACTTCTCATGATCACTGGATTACTATAAGATTATTAAATGCTTCTCTTTCAAAGTTGGTATCATGAATACTGGAACTGTTGGATGTAATGTTTTTATATGATTTTAAAACTGGAAAAAACTTAAATGAAGTTCTTTAGATGCTTTTTAGTTCTGTTTTCTAATCAAAATTGGAGTTTCACACTGGTAACTCGCACAACAGAAGTGAACATTTAAAGTTGGCATTGAATAATGAGTTGGGCTCCTATTTTGATTAGAGAACAACGCTAAAAACATCTGAAAAACTCCTCCTAAGTTTTGTCCTTTAAAATTTTCGTTTTGCTAGTTTTAGCAGACGCAACTATAAGCGTGCTGTATGAGACTTAAACATGCATCAAAGGCTTGCTATGGGGGAATGCATGATGAAGAGATTTTCCTTCTGATAAACTATGTTATTCATATAATTTCTGCTGAACAGACTTAAGCTTTTTGTTAAGGATGTAATTTTTTATTAAGTCCCATCCCACAACATACACGCACGCAAAAGAAATGGATAAGGACTGTAGCTTTCTCTGTCTAATGTTTGCTGGTTACCTTATGTGCCGCAGAAAAAAAGAAGCAGAAACTTTCTGACATAAAAGCTGGATTAGATGATGCTGAAACATTGGTATAATCGAACTTATCTTCTCTTTCTCCTCCTGATGTTTTGCTCAATTATAATTCTTGCTTGAATATTTTCAGATTCGGAAAATGGACCTTGAGGCTAGGAGTTTACAGCCTAGTATGAAGGCAACTCTTCTTGCCAAGTTAAGGGAATACAAAACTGATTTAACCAATTTGAAGACCGAAGTTAAGAGAGTTACTACATCTAATGTCAGTTTCGCTGCTAGAGATGACTTGTTGGAATCAGGAAGTTCTGATACACTGGCGGTATCTCTCTTATACATCCCTTCCTTAGATATTAATAGGTGTCAATGTAACTAATTTTGAACTGGGAGATTTGAGACTAGATTTGGCTGGTAATTTTCGTTGTTAGAAATGGCTTTTTGGAAGTTAAAAGTCGTGAATTGCCTTCAAGCCAAAGTTGGCCAAGTATTGAAGTATGTATGGGCCTCCAAGCCGTAATACCCACATTTATATAGCACTAAATTACTGAAGTCTTGTGTGTATTCTAGGGTTGGAGAGAGCCAGAAACATTGCACGATGTTTAGATATTTTGAATCTCAACTTCCGGATTCTTTGACATCTGGCAATTTCTTTCACCTCCATCTCAGTGCTACGTTTCTTATGCACTACAGTGCATCGATAGATGATACATTACCTTCTTTTCATTTATTTTGCATTCTAATAGCTACTTATGGATGCTAGGACAGGTATCAAATGATCAAAAGGGAAGACTTCTAATGTCTACTGAAAGACTTAATCAATCCTCTGATAGAATAAAGGATAGCAGAAAAACAATGCTGGAGACAGAGGAGCTTGGTGTCTCTATCCTCCAAGATTTGCATCTACAACGACAATCCCTACTCCATGCCCATAAGACAGTAAGTTCCACCACTGGGAGTTTTTAATTGCCCCCTTTCATCTAGATGATTTAGCATTTGATGCTCAAGCTCAACTAGCAGATGCACTTATAAGTTATAAGCACTTCACTGGTTAAAATGGTTTCCCAAAACCTTACTCCTGATAAGTTGTCACGAGTAGAATAGTAATCGTTTCTGGTTTCAGCTCCATGGGGTGGATGATAACATCAGCAAGAGCAAGAAGATTTTGTCAGCCATGTCAAGAAGGATGAACAGGAACAAATGGATTGTAGGCTCCTTATTGACAGCTATGGTCGTTGCAGTTATAATCATTTTATATTTCAAGCTGACTCGTTAGCCTGCTATCTTAGCTTCTCATATGGCTAACTATAAGTTGCCTAACAATGTCAGTTTTTTCAAGAGCTGTTTGAGCAACGGTTCTTAAAATTTCTTATTACATGAAAAATTCTTTCATTTGAGAAAATGACAATGGTACCATTACACTTTCCTGTGATGCATCATTATTGATACTTCAGATTGGCGTATACAAAGAAAATAAAAGTATCGTCACTATACCAAAGATAAAAACAACAGAAATGGCACATGTCCTTTATAGCCAAATCCTTTTCCTGTTTATTATATCTCAATTCCATCCTACCAAACATTTTCATTACATGCTACCTATTCAAGATAAGGATGAATGACTCAAATTTTTAGGAGGAATCAATATTCTCTAATATAGCTCTGGTTAAATATTTAGTTATAAATAAGTATTTGACATTTTCTTAATTTAAAAATGAAGGTTTTTTTTTTCTCTGACAATGGCTTCATGTACCATTCTATTTTTCAAATGTAATCACAAAATTGACTTTTTAAAAGTTGCTATACCTTTCGGAAGATACAATTATTCATTGAATGATGGATTATAGAATCCCAAAATAATTTGGAAAAATATATATCTGGATAGTATCTAAAACTAACTTTTAACTAGTTCAATTTAATTATTCTGTAACATTCTATAGAACAAATTTTAATTACGAAATAAAATTCTGAAATCATTTAAAATATATGTCTACAAGTTAGAACTTCCTAAAATATTTTATTCATAATGCTTTTTAAAACCTTTCATAAGGTTTGTTTGGGTAAGTCATTCATATTATCCAAGAGAAAGTGATGGGTGTGCTTACAGATGAGCTTGTCTGCTCAATTTTTCCTTTTCCTGGTTCAGTGGTCTTATTGTCTTAGAGTTGTCATGTTGAAGCTCATTAATTAATATTTGTGATAATTAATTACTAATTGGCCTCGGAGAAAAGAGTGGTAGGATTTGAAGCCATGTGCTACAACAATCACAAACACATATTCCTTCACTCGTTCTCACGTTTTTTGATTTGGTAGTGAGCACTGCAAACTGTGTAGTGGCTCGGCGTAGCTGTGTTGCACTCATCCCATCATAAGCTTTCAGCAGGTTTGAAAAAACTTTTCGAATAAAATATTTTAAATTTCACATTTTCTAATATTTTAAATGATTGAATGATTAATACGAATATAACTTAAAATTCTTATTTTGAAGTATATTGTTTTAAATGATTTTGGAACGTGTATTTAACAAATGATTGAATGATATGTTTTTTAATTTATTTTGTAGATAAGAATTTCAAAGCACATTTTCATCGTTATAAGATATGTGAATGTAAAAGAATTTAATGGTATGTACCTGCAATGTAAAATTATTTTACACCGTTGCCTAATCTCAAATTACTGTTTATATGAATTTTAGGATACAAAGGTTGGTCTCTAACAACATGCAAATATGGTTCAAATCTCTCTCTCACGACAGGTTCACATTAAACATCTGACAAACCTCAAATATGATTAACTTCAAAGAATGATACAAGTGAAAAAGAAAAAATAAAAAATAAAAGTGTCAAATATATTAATAATTTAAAAAATTAATTAAAGTATTTACTTCATATATTATTATACAATTATAAATTACTAATTTGGTATCTACAAATAATTTATAATATATTCTAACAACTATATTCAAATTAATATATAAAGTTTGATTTTATATAAAATCATACGAAAGAATTACTGTTATTTAATTTATAAGGCATCGTAACCTTTAGAAATTAAAATTAAAAGTAGATACAAATTTATTTATTTTAAAATGGGTTCATTTTAAAATGTGTACTTAATAGAAACCATATAATATAAATACATAACACACAAACATAAAGAATTTTACATATAAATGCAATAAAAGTGTGATTATACGATAATTAATTATATTCTTTTCTCATGTCACTGACTATCTAACCACAATTGAGTGTCCCCCTTTAACTATCGGTTGTCCAAAGAATTTCTAAAAATGGCGTAATAAAAAATAACTATATTACATGTAATAAACATTTATCAATATATATATATATATATATATATATATATATATATATATATATATATATTTTTTTATTTATATTTTTATATATATATTATTTCTCTATATATTTTTTTATATATTTTTTTATTTATAATTTTAGTAGATATAATCCTTCATTATATATATAATTTGTTATTTATAATTTGTTATTAAATAAATAATGGTAATTTCAACATTGGATCGATATAATCCTTCACTACAAAATGCTTTTAACAATCCCCACAAAATATAAAATATTGCCGATGTTATTTTACGTTGAAAAAATCACTCAAATTTTAAAAGTTAAAGTTGAATGACTCAAATAGCTTCTTTAAAAGATAGAAAATCTGGATAAAATTTAAAAATAGGATAAAAGACCAAAAGTAACTAAAATTTTGCCATGGCGGAAAATTGATTTATCATCCCCAGAGAATGTACAACGAAGTCTAGGAGGTGAAGTGTTTTGTATGCTCGTGAAATGAGAAAAGTAAAATGTTAAACAAATAACTCATTTCTGAGGTCAACCTTTTAAAATGTCATGACATTTCTCCATAAAATAAGCAGAAACAAGCTGCTTGTAACTGTTTGAATAAAAAGTAAGCATGATACTCTCAGCCGCAGTGGACATAACCTTCAGAAATAGCTCAGAAGGATGGATCATTCAGTGAGCTTGTTTCAACTGTAAAAGATGAGGGTACATATTGGAAGAGCACCCCAGATACATGAGAACACATGCACATGCACATGCACATGCTCATGCTAATAATTTGATGCTTTGGTCAGAACTTTCCAAAAGAAGTAAGGAATCCTTTTGACAGGACAATATCAGTGAAGGAAGAAATGGATTGACCCTTCATTTTGTGAAGTAAAAGTAGCAATTTTGACATGCTCAAGCATCCTCAGGAGAAGAATCTCTAGCTCCCTGCTCATCTTCATCCTCTTCATCGTCTTCATCATAGTCAATTGATGCAGGCTGTCCATTGAGATCAACATTGGAACTGTTTAATTTTCTGACAAACTGCCCCCTCACCCGAGGCCGCCTTTCGGCGAGTCGTTTCCGGTTAACATACCTAATTTTCTTATCAAAGCAGCGCTCTTTCCTTTTCTGTCTGAACTTCATCAGTGCTGCTTCTCTCCTGTCAACTTTACTTAATTTTGCTTCTGATGAACTTGAGCTGCCAAATGATGGCCATGAATGGGGTTGAGGAACCTGACCAGGTTGTAAGCATATACTCATTGGGTAGTATGGGAAAGATGTCATCCCTGGTCCGTGAGGACCACCTTGGGGAAGATGACTGTACTGGGCAATCATAGCTGCACTAGGATGATTCTGTAGGTCCTGCATATTCTTCTGGTGATACATTTGTGCAGATGAAGGCATCATGACATGATTAACAACTCCTGAAATATAATATGGATAAGTATGTTGGGAAGCCATGCCAGACACTTCATGCTCAGAACAATGAGTTCCATTTCTTGGATGCATCACACCCTGATGGAAATTTTCTTCCTTGTGCTTTTGCGGGGAAACTTCCATTGATGCAGGTGGAGTACAAGACCTTTCCATAGAGAGAGAATCAGGTATACTACTGCTGCTGGGTAAGTCATCTTGCGATTGACTTTCACAGGTCTCTCCATTTTCACGTGTTTGAAGGTCATTAACCCCTTGTTGACCACATGCTTGATGCATAACTTCCATCCTCACATGTGCAGCACCATTGTTGTCTACGTTAACAACCCCTTCAAAGTTGCTCTTCAGTATAGATGCTTTGACATACGTGAAAAAGGCTGATGACTCACCTATCCTTAGTTCACTCTTCTTCGGACCAGATGAAAAATGTGCTACAAAATTACAAAATATCAGAGAAAACAGTAAACTGAAATGGGTAGGTGCTACAAAAAATTCCAACCACAGGAACTCAAATTTCAATTCAGATTAAACCGTTCAGATATCAAAGAGTACGGAGCTATAAAAGGCAGGTAAAGAACAAGTGATTTTAAAACAAGTTCCTACAATCATACTTAGAAGTAGTTGGTGCTACACTACGTAACTTTTTATAGCAAAAAATCAATAAATAATTTATGGCTATTGAAAAAAGATCAAACGAAGAAAAGAAGCACACCTGTTCGATGATCATTAAATCCATTGACTTCAGGCCCGTGTTCTGATGCATGAGCATCTAGAGGTTTCTCGGCAGCAGCCGCAATTGCAATAGTAGACTGAAAAAGTAAATTATATGCATAAATGACCACATACTACAATACTTGTGATTTGAAGTTATTAGTAGCTACATAATAATGTCTAATCAGGGCTTAAACACCCATATAATGATGTCAGCTTATACCTGACCGATAAAAGGTAATAGAGAATGCTACATCTAAACCCATTTACACTTGCAGATAACTAGTATCCTTTTCTGCACTACAGGAGTAACTTTCGATCTGTGTGGAGGAGACACGCAAACACAAATACTAAATGTCAAGGAATAACCACTGAAAAAAAATTAGATAGTTTGGTAAAGACTGGATTTTAAATTACATCTCTCGCATGACCCCCCTCAATACAAGATGGCAACAGTGGTTCAGGCTTGAGGCGTGAATAATAAACAATCCACCTACAACTTTCTTTTAGAAAAATGAGTCTGGTATATCAAGATGCAAAGGCTAAAATAGTCAGAAAGGTATGGTCAACCCAAAGGTTAATAAAGGTAAAAAATGCCCAAAAGCTCTCAGGTCCATTATAACCTATATAAACAGTTATAATACTGAGGTAAATCGCACTGTTCGTTTTCTAGCATTCATGTTCAGCATCAAACTACCTTTTGCAGGTAGCCACCCCCCTTTTCACTTGAGTCCTGACATTACACTGAGCGGAGAGAGGAGGAAGGCATCAAATGTCAGGAGAGGGAATTTGTACTTATTTGCAAGTACAGATGACACGGATCCAAGTCTACCCCACTTTACATATTATGAACTATCCAAAAGATTAAAGTTAAACTATTAAGACACAAGAATGATTTCACATCAACTCTAAACAAATTCCACATGTAATAATGGCTCTAAAGATAGTTGTGACTTTTTATATCTTCAATTCCTATGAAAATAATACTTTTCAAAGTATCACTTCACAAACTTCCAGGCTTTGTTTATGATTTCCAATGGCGATGCTACTTAAAATTGGTTTTAGGGAATTAATTTATTTATAACTTGAATCTGATTCATTGTTTGAGTTCCTATGAACACAGTCATTGCCTTTGCTCCACAATCAATAATTTATTTTACCTATGCTTTCCGGTTTATAATTCAATCTCTATAGTGGCATCAGACTTGATGTTACCCCTTCATGGATAAACTTAATTTCAAAGTTTACAATTTATTGATTGGTGACCATGTTGGTTGAGTTGTTGCATTATTTAAATACTTCTCACCTCTTGCTCTTGTTGGACTGACAATCCCACCTCTGGATTGTTGCTTCTCTTGGACTTGTCATCTGTGTCATCAGAGAACAAGGTGGTACTGTTTGTATTGGCATCACTGGGGTCTGATGCTACAAGATCAAACTCATAACTCAAGATGTTCTTCTCTACAAGTCCAAGCTGCAAGCAAAGATATAAAACTTCAATTTCAAATTGGGTAGGTCTAAGCATGAATTGGAAAATCAAGAGAAAAGTTCCAGCATGCAAAGAGCAGAATCAGGCTAGGTAAAGTGGAGGCACAGGCCTAACGTTCTATATCCCATGCATATTGTATAGTTAATTCAACATCTATGTAAATTGTTTCTATATGAAGCCTCCTATTAACTCAAGGTCCGTTAATTCTTTCCAAAATCTAATTTATCTGACAAATTCAACGTATATAACATAATGCAATGCAAAAACGAAATTATCAATTATAATTGATATCTGTGTGATGGTAGTAGACATAAAGTTGTTTGGCTTTGCCCATAAACTGTTGCACAGATGAGGTAGCCCAATAATTGGTATGCAATGTGGCTTCTACAAAGCTTAAGCATATCCTCTAATAGTTCCATATAAAATTAGACAAATCGTTTTGTCATAAAAAGTAATGCAAACTGACTGACTAAAACTTAGAAAACTTTTGGTAGAACTTAGATTGGCAAGATCAGCCTCAAAACTTAAAA
>Ga0214542_1007711_pt1 | contig 18482 bp, 4 predicted proteins | sample CNSS1metaG_FD_160096 | JGI IMG/M metagenome (GOLD analysis project Ga0214542, IMG submission 160096) | Root nodule microbial communities from cowpea collected in UCLA plant growth center, Los Angeles, California, USA - CNSS1 | ecosystem: Host-associated > Plants > Roots > Nodule | place: USA...
AATACTTAACAAGTGATGGAATGTTTGAATGGAACAGCATGTGTTTAAGTATGTATGTGCTGTGTTGATCTTATTTGTCCTCTGTAGTCTGTTTGTTGAATTGTGTGGGTTGCTTATTGATGATACTCCGACTCCATGTATCTAAATATATCTATTACTAATTTAGAGTAGTGCTTGTTGTTTGGGTGTTTTTTGAACAGATTGAATTCTTCCGTACAGAAAACTAGCTTATAAAGAAGAAATATGTTAATGTTTCCAACGAGAGTGAATTACTTTTTTAGTTTATTGGTAATGGTTTGACTGGAGGTATATACCCAAAACAGCATTTTCATCTCTAACCATGCTTTATCAGAGAAGAGCGAGGTGTAGAAAATGAAATATAAATACGAAAAAAAAATATAGCATCACAGCTTTTGTCAAATTTCCATGATTTTGTCTCTTCTGCTGTCCACATACCACTCATGTATATGAAAGGTAATTTAAGTGTTTGATTGAAATGGATTCCTGTGACTTTGGACATCGTTGGATGTCTGATTTATAACAGAATAAAATGTATTTAGCTCCAAATTTACCCTTTTTATGTTCTTTAGATTTACTAAAAGTGGAATATTTAATTGTCAAATGATATTTTGGATTCATGTGTGAGATCTGTGTGATATGTATTGTGATTTATTTGTTCATGAAATGAATGCGGTATGCAATGGTACGGGACAGAAAGGGATTTAGTTGTTGGTGTTTGACAGTATATTTTCATGTCCTTTTCTTTACTCGTCTGTTCTGTTTGATTGAGTCGTCAAATGTTGTGTGATTGTGTTCCTTGATTAGTTCTAGCTGTCATCAATTTGTTTATCCTTTCAAAGTAATTGTTTGAGAATATACTATCAGCTAAAATTCATACTGGGGACTTGTTGAACCTGGAAAATAATGAAATAAAAACTAGTTGAACGAAGAAAAAAAACAAAACTAAAGAGACCCTCATAATTGAACAGTAAAAGAATCTCTTGTCCCTAAGGTAGAATTTTGGGGAAGTCTAGATGCCTCAAATACTTGGACTACTACTACTAACTTTTTTTCCTCCTCTTATGATGTGTTGGATTTATTTTTTCTCCTTGATTATGCAACTTGGGTCATTCCTTCCTCTCTAATACAATTTTTAGTGTTAATTTAGACTGTTGAAAAGTGTTGTTTGAAACTAATGGTTTTGCTTGTGATATGAGCTTTTATTTTCAGCATCTAAATGAAGTTTTCTGAGTTGTTGTGACGGTAGATTTAACAGCTTTGAATTTTGTTTGCTTTGCAGAAAGGAATGGCATGTAGATGGTTCTGTTGAAAGCATAGGGAAATCAGCTGTTTCAAGGCCATATAGTGGAGGTCAACAGCCAACCTCGGATGTACAGTCGTTTTGGTCATTTGATTAAAAAGATGATAGTGACAGGTTATGAGGGATTTGACAAACAAACACAAGTGTTCTCTTGAGGCAAATAGCCTCTTTTGGGGGACGAGTTTAGAATACTGAACCCATTGTATCTTCCTTTCTTCTTTTTAAAGGAAGATTGATGTTTACATAATGTTAACAGCATCAATAGGAATACATGTTGGATTGGATGCACTCTGAGCAAGGTAACAAGAGAGGTTCTGGTGCCCTCATTTCTTTGGAGAATGGTGCTTCACATTCCCATGTGTCACGATCTTCAAATATGTATCAATTGATGTTCTTAATCACAAATTAACTCATACTAACATGACTAGCAGCCAATGTGTTTGTGTACATCATCCTCTCATTATTACCTTTCATTATTATGAATCCAGCTGCATCTTTGACCTCATTGTGAACAAATTCGACTGTGATTCTACCTGACCCATCCGATGTTATAATTTATTTTTTTTCTTACACCCACTTATTTACTCACGCATGAGAGATTTTAAATATTTTGATTCAAATTAAGTTACACCATATAAGAAACTATCTCCACGTATTCACATTAACGAATGTAAAATTTTCTGTAATATCCGTTTTGAAATGATAGAGTGAGGGGGGATTTTTATTCTGAGTCAAGTTGTTCTTGAGAAAAATTTTGTGGCACAAATGGCTCTGACGCAAATGTAGTTTGGACGTAATAATTATTAATTTTTATTTTTTTATGAGAATTAATTTTCTTGTTATTTATTCATAAAGCACTTGCTGTTGAAACATAAAAAAATTAAAACTAACTTTATTTTTCTCTTTAATGCAAGATGTTGAATCTTTTATAGAGAGAGCAGAGCAGAATGTGGTTTTGTTTTTCACATAGAATCATGCAAAATAATGAAGGTTAATATATACTCGGCATGCGCACTAAATGATTAGAAGAACAAAAATCAACTAACATCTATAATTTTTAATTACACATGTACATGTCTGGAGACTACATAAGAAAAAGATAAAAAACAATCCGACCTGCCGGATTCGAACCAGCGACCTAAGGATGACTATTTGAACCTACCAACTACAGTCCTCCGCTCTACCAACTGAGCTAAGGTCGGATGTGATGGACTTTTCAAGTTTTAATTATAATATTACAATAACACACCTTGTAACATGCTTTAAACCTGACAAATTTCGATTTATCGGATATAAAATATAGATCCTATTATAAGATAGAATTATTTTTATATTTTCAGGTTACGTATATTTTTTGTTTTTTAATTTTTAGTAAAAATTAGAATTAGTCACACTTCTAAACTTTGAATCAATTTAGTATATTTTTTTAAACTTTGAACAAATTTAGTTTCTCATCTTTAGAAATACATGAATTTAATTTCTTAAATCAAGTTTTTTAAAGTTTATCAGTTAACATTGACAAAAATATTTCAAACAGTGTAAACAAACTCATATACTATCATGAAACGCGTTTGAACGTCAAGTAAACTTTATAAAATTTGGTTAAGAAAATTAAATCTACTCATTTTTAAAGTTGAGAGACTAAATTAGATCAAAGTTTTCAATATAGACTAAGTTCAATATTCAGTGAAAGTTAAAGGACCAAAAACATATTTTAATTATGTCAATTTCAATTTGTTTTGTAATTTTTTTCATTATCATAGATTTTATCATCCGCATTTTAAAGTTATATCACTAACAAATTTTAGGGATAAAAATTCATTACTCACTATAATGATCAATTTAGATATCAATTTATAAATTACAAAATGATTGGTGTCAATTGGTTTCTAAATAGACCATTAACATTAGCTATCAAGATTTTAACTATAAAAAAAATTAGTCACTAAATTTGCTCAATTAATGGCCAATTTAGATAAAAATTTAAATACTAAACTTTTGTGTAGCTAAAATCTTGGTAGCTAATTGTAATAATCAATTTAGAGACAAATTTATAAATTATTTTAGTTACTAATAATTTTTAGTTTATAAATTGATTACTACAGTATCTAATTATTTTTTATCATTAAAATTAGTCATTAGTTAGACATAATTTTTTTTATAGTGTATACATTATTTTTTTCATCAATCCAATGTTAAACTACTAATGTGTGGTGAATTCAATAATACATACACCTTAAATATTGAATTTTTAATTTAGGAGAATTTTACCACCAAGATTTCAATTTTGTTAATTTATCCTGAGATTATGAGATTATAAATACTTTAACTTTTATTCTTTTGGATACTAATTTATTATCAGGTGCTTGATATGATCAAAACCAATACCAATTGCTTTAGAAGGAATCGAAGAAAAATATATATGAAGCATAAATTGGTATAGAAAATTTATTAAAATAATAATTTATTAAATTTGCGTATGTTTATGTAGTAAATTTTATCTTCTACTGATTGTTCAACAAAAAATTTCTTTATTTTATTTTTTATATTATCAGATGAAAAATTATTTTTTAATAATTAATTCGGAGGAAAGTATATTAGAATAGCTTTATTCTAAGCTAATATTGTTATGTATTCATATGAATCTACACAAATATTTCGATAACTTTTACTGATTTATGGTAATTATTTTTCACAAAATAGCTAATTAAGTAGTGCTAAATCTAATGCATGCAAAATCTTATTAAATTAAGGAGAAAATATTTGCATAATCTTTTACTATTAAAATGTAAATAAAGGATAGCATAATTTTGTTACATCAATTATAACCTAATCATAATCTTATTTTTATGTATATATTTAATTGAAGCCCAATTTCATGCATGTACGCATGTATATGTTTCACAATGAATAAAACGAGGCACGCAATATTTCTATAATGACGTCCACTATGCAGTTGTCACTAACGCGTGGGTGTAGTTATCACGATATTTCCCTTCAGGAGTAATATATAAGTTGGTCTTATAATTTTATTTGAATTTTTAAAAAGATTTTTAATTTTTAATTTGTTCAATTTAGTTTTTTAATTCTTTGAAAATGTTTGATTTGGTCCTTTGTATTAAACTGATGTTAACGCCCTGTTCGTACAGTATTAGATGTCATGTTATTGTCACATGATAGTGTTTAGTGTTTATTTTCAATTTAGTCCATTTATTTATAATTTTGATCCAATTTGTTATTTTTTTCTTAAATGAAACAATTTGGTTCCTTTCACATTTGAGACCAAATTAATAATTAAACTTAATTACAACTTATATATACATTTATATATACATGTTAATTTAAAAAAAAAAACTATATATCAAATCACTTTACCTAAATATTCAAATTACTTTTATTTTTTACATTTTTGCATAAAAAAAATCCCTATTTAAACTTATAATATTTTAAAAATATTAAAAATATAAATATAAAGTGACATTTTTCATATTAAAAATATGTCATTAATCATTTAAAAATTATAAGTGTCACTTTACATTTACACTTTTAATATTTAAAAAAAAAATTATAAGTTTAAATAGGGATTTTTTTTATGTAAAAATGTAGAAAAAGTAATTTGAATATTTAGGTGGGGTAATTTGATATATAAACATTTAAAAAATATTTTAACATGTTTGTATAAATTGTAATTAAGTTTAATTACTAATTTGTTTTCAAATTAGAGATGGAGTAAAGTGCTTCATTTAAAAAAAAAAAGAACTGAATTGAATCAAAATTATAAATAAGGATACTAAATTGAAAACAAACATGGGCATGTGACATTAAAATGACATGTGACACTGTACGAATACGACGTTAATGTCAATTTAACAGAAATTACCAAAATGATTATTTTTAATAAAGTAGAGGACTAAATTGAATAAATAAAAAATTAGAGGTCTTTTTGAAAATTCGAATAAAATTAGAACACCAAATTAGGTATCAAACCTTTCCTTTACTCTTACCATTTTTAGCATGTCTCATATTATTGTTACGACAATTTTATGTTTTACAATAACTTGCACTCAAATTTCATTTCATATTTCATCCATAGCCAATTGCCCTTGATCATACCTTGTAAAAGTCATACCTTGTAAGAGAACTATAAAGGATTATTCCATTAATGAATGATGCAACACCATCATAATTCTCATATAAACTCGTAATTAACCAAAGAACTAATCTTTATTTGAAACTATGCACCAAATTTAAAGAGTTGACCGGCAAACATTTAAAGTTCTTAGCACTACAAGATGAGATGTTAGGATAACCTTTTATATGAGAGCAAGTGAATTGGTTTTTCAATTAAACATTATAGAACATTTTTCAATTGTTCTCATGTTGGTTGTGTAGTTGAATCTAGTTCCAACTTCTAAGATGGTGTGCATAAAATTGTACCATAAATCCATTGAAGGATAATTGTACTTGTGACTATAATACTTGTGCAGTCTCATCATCTTGTTATGTTTTCTTTGATAAGTGTGATGATTACTCATTTTTCATGCTTGTTATAATCTCTTATTTGTCTTTATATCATGCATTTTGTATTATTTCATGAAAATATTTAGGATTTTAATATTTTTTTAAGATAGATATAATTACCTTTTTTGTTGGATTATTATGTAGAAAAGGAAGACTGAAGAAGAATAAAAATTACTTCTTAGGACCTTCTCGCCCAGCTAAAAGATAGCTCGTCTAGCCAAAATAAGGTTCTTTCGTCCAACCACTAAAATCCTCGCCCAACGAGTAGAATACTCGCCCAACTAGTAAGAGTAGTTAGTCTTGGCATAAAAGCAACTTCTCACCCAATAACAGGTTATGCTTGCCCAGTGATAAGACGCTTTTTGGTAGTGGTTGAAAAGTCAAGTTCTGGATGAAATGAAACAATTTTGGTGTGGGAATGCAACAAAAGATCATGAGATAGACAACACATTTGAAGCTTAAAGCACTTCATTTTCCTTCATCCATTCCACTATTTTGATCCATTTTTGAATTCCAAATGTGTAGGAGTAGCTAAACTCCCTACTCACTGGGATTGGATGTAATGTATCTATCTATATAGATTTTTCATATGCAATATAATCTCCTTTATTACTCTTGTATTCTATCTTTAATCTTCATGTGCATGATTGACTATGTATGCTATTTTTTGGTCTCTAATTATCACGAAATGTTTTGGGACCTAGATAATGATAGAACAACCATGGGGTTTGGGTTTAGACATAGAGTATAATCCTTTGGTCATTCTAAACATCTTTTCTTAATGTAAATCTTGTATTAAGATAACTACAAGATTAATATTTTCACATAAAGGTTTAAAACTTGTGTATAGAGAGTTAGGACTTGTGAACTGATGATGTGAATGCTTGAGTATGTTAAATATATATTGTGTAAATTATTGCATTGAGTTTAGTTCATTAAATCCAACCTTAGTGAATCTTTTGTCTTGATCACTTTATATATCATGTTAATTTAGTAGCTTTTATGTTGGCAATTTAATTTCATCTGTAATCAAATTTGAATCCATTAATGTTCATATTCATAGTCTAAATTAGTGAATAAACACAATTAACCAAACAAATGCAAATCCATTGAGAAAATATATTTGGACTTTCATTTTACTACTTATACAACTGATACACTTGTCAAGGAGTTAACATTCTTTGGTAAAATTATATGATTAATAATTTTTTATGCTTGACAATGAATCTTAAAGAGCTCTATCCATGAACAATGCCCATTTTTCATCTTTAAAGTATCATGTTATTAACGGTCAAGATATAATAAAATTTGGTTTTTGCAAGCATTGATTATAAGGAAAGAAGATAAAAGGATAAGAAGGGGAGACGTGACGTAGTTTGATGAGACAAATAAAGTTTGGAGACATGGTTAGGATCAAACCTGAACCTAAACCTAGCTTTGATACCATATAATAAAATTTACATGCTTCATTCTTATTAATTGGTGAAATATATACATGAATACATGCGTGAAATGTACCCAATAGTTAAATGTATATGCAAAAACATGGTTACGATTACACTATACTTAAGGTAACAATTACGCAAAAGATTGTGTATATATATTCTCTTATAATGTAACAAAACTATGGGTTCTCTTTCATACATTTACGGTGAAGGAAATGATTGTATTAATAATTTAGTTAGTATTAATCTAAATATAAGACTAACTTTCCTTAATATAAGTTACCTAATTTTAATGGCTTCTTTTAGAAATAAAACAGGTTTATTTAACTACTATTTTTCCTAACCTTGTAGGATTTAAATATTTTCTCATAAGTTAACTTCTTCATATTTGTCCTGTTTTTTTATACATATTACATATTATCTTGGCATGCTTGCACCTTAATAACATATATGTGAATTTAAATAAAATCAAATATATTATCACATAAGTTGAAACAATGTGAAGTAATTTTTAATTTTAATTATAAGAAGAAGATAAATAAACCTAATATGATTATAAAAAATGATATTGCTAGTCATTGTTGACAATCCATTAACTATTGTAACGTTATTAGCAAAAATGACTAAATTAAATAAAATTAACGAATATTAGAACCGAATTAAACAAAAAAAATAATATGACCAAATTAAAAAAATTGAACGAATATTAGAACCAAATCAGTTTTTAAGCCTATAACTAACATTTAAAAGAGAATAATAGTTTACTTGATTGTCAAAGGTTTTTAGATTCTACATGAATTTCTTTATGAAAGATCTATTATTTTCTTTGAATACCTCAATGAAGAGACAACCAAACATGCTAGCAAAATGTCTGTCAACAAATAATCCTCAATCTTGATTGTACTTAAAGAGATTATTGTGTAAATCGGTGATTTGGTTCTTCTTCTTCTTCTTTTTTTCTCCTTTTTTTTTTCTATCAATAAATAATATGTAAAAAGATTATTATATAAATTGATAAAATTCATCGTTGGTAAATATCTCAATTTTATTCTTCTTCTCCGCCTCTAAATCCTAAATTCAAAACCTTATTATGTAAGTAAGAAAAATGTCTACCAACCACAATTCCTTTGGTAAAATTCATCATTGGTAAATATCGTGATTTGGTTTCTTATTCTCCTCCTCCTTGTCTTCCTTCTTCTTTTTGATTATCTCAAAAAAGAGACAACCAAACATGTTAGCAAAATGCCTTTAAACAAACAATCCCCAAATCTTAAGTGCACACAAAGAGATTATTATGTAAGTGATAAGTGTCTCCATGACATAAAAAAACATAGTAATTTAGACACTTATTCAATGCTTAAATTGTTTTCATTGAAGAAAAAGACCATTCTTTAGGGATATCATTGGACTTCTTACTTAGTTAATTGAAAAACAGGGAAACTAATGAAATAACACTATTTTGTAGGAGAAAAGTGAAATAAATCAAGCAATGAGCTAAGCCACCAGAAGGGAGCTCAATTGTAACTGTAACATCCCGACCGTATATTACTGTTTTAAATAATTAAAATAGGGATATAAGTATAAAATCGCATTTATGATAATTTCTTTTCCCAAAACGTGGGAAAATTTAAAACTTTATTTCAACGCGCCAATTATAAAATCCATACGGCGTTCAATTATTACAAAGATTAATTGTTCATAATATTCATTACAAAATAGTTCATGAAGAAAACTAGAAAAAAAAAAACTCCCATAGCTGGTCTCCACTTCGACTCTAGGCATCCACACGCTCACCTGCATCAACATCTGCTCCTATGTAACAAGTTACATGATCATCGCCAAACACACACAAATAGGGTGAGCTCAAATACAAGAAGGACAATTACACATGACATATTTAAAACATTTCATAACTATAACCCATGTTAGCCCCAATCTTCGATCCTTCACTTCCAAACTTTCTGTTGGACGCATTTTGATTCTACACCCTTTGATGAGTACACTGATCGATCTTTGTTGCACGAGTGTCTACTCGTCCCTTCGACTACAGGCCACCACCTGATAGTCTACACGCGGGAATAAATTTGCCACGGCCTTACACCGCGACATCAAGTGGAGTTCCCCAAAACGAACAGAAGTCTGTAGTTGTTCCCAAACTACCAAAACTCTATCAGATGCACTGAAGAGGGCAATCATCTGAAACCTCGCAGTACGAGCCACGATCTCGCACACTCCACTAGACTTCCTAAACCACCAAGCTACAACCTAGAGTACACCCCAAACAAATAGGCGTCAGTAGCGTCATTGCTACTGGTTTTTGGCACTTTTATTATTGTTTATTGCTCGTGCGATATTTTGGGGCAATGATTATGTATTATTCCTGCTTTATATTATTTGGTTGTTCAGAATTGTGTCGGACTATGATCCAGTCATGTGATTATGACTGGATAAGCATATTTCATGTTATGGATTGTATGTATAGTGCTTGGGGTTCTTTGGAACTTGCTTCAAAGTGCCAAAAACCAGTAGCAATGACACTACTGGTGTGGCGCCTAGCAGCTTGGGGTGTGCTGCCTGGCAGCTTGGGGTGTGCTGCCAGGTGATAAGGGAAAACAAGAGAAGCTTGGAATGCATGGCGTCTGGCGGAAAATGTAATCCTGCCAGGCAAAAAAGATCTGGTAGAGGCTCTGGAAAGCGTATGGCGCCTAGCGGCGTGAGGTGTGTGCCAGGTGGTCTGGATCCAAGTTCCGCCTAGTGACGGGAGAGGTGCGCCAGGCAGTTTTGGGTGTAGAGTTGGATCGCGAGGGGGATTCCTACACCGCTTTGGATGAAGGTCATGAGGCGATGCTTTGGTGGGGCCCCAGTTACGAGTGTAACTTGTATTGGGGTAACACGTGGCCACTCTAGGTTGTAGCCTGGTGGTTTAGGAAGTATAGTGGAGTGTGCGAGATCGTGGCTCGTACGATGAGGTTTCAGATGGTTGCCCTCTTCAGTGCATCTGATAGAGTTTTGGTAATTTGGGAAAAATTATGAACTTCTGTTCGTTTTGGGGAACTCCACTTGGTGTCGCGGTGTGAGGCCATGGCAAATCTATTTCTACGTGTGGACTATCAGGTGATGGCCTGTAGTCGGAGGGTCGAGTAGACATTCGTACAGCAAAGATCGATCAATGTACTCATCAAAGGGTGTAGAATCAAGATGCGTCCAACAGAAAGTTTGGAAGTGGAGGATTGAAGATTGGGGCTAACACGGGTTATGGTTATGAAATGCTTTAATTATGTCATGTGTAATTGTCCTTCTTGTATTTGAGCTCACCCTATCTGTGTGTGTTTGGCGATGATCATGTAACTTGTTACATGAGAGCAGATGTTGATGCAGTTAAGCGTGTGGATGCCTAGGGTCAGAGTGGGGACCAACTATGGGAGTTTTTTTTTCTAGTTTTCTTCATGAACTATTTTGTAATGAATATTATGAACAATTAATCTTTATAATAATTTAACGTTGTATGGATTTTATAATTGGTGCGTTGAAATAAAGTTTTAAATTTTCCTGCATTTTGGGAAAAGGAATTATCATAAATGCAATTTTATACTTATATCCCTATTTTAATTATTTAAATTAGTAATATTCGGTCGAGATGTTACAGTAACATCCCGTCCGGATATTACGAATTTAATTAATAAAATAAGATATTAATATTAAAACCTCATTTATTAAGCTCCATTTTCTAAAACACGTGAAATATAAAAACTTTATTTCATAATAAAAACCAGCTCATAACCAATTATTATAAAATTCAATATATTATCAAAAACCGTCTCATAATAAAACCAATTTCTATAATTCAATTGATTACAAGAGAAACCTTAAAATTCATAAAATAAAATCTCTATAGAAATGTTCTCATGATAGCCCATGCTTCGGTTCTATGCCTCATCAGATCCACCTTCAACATCATCTGCTCCCGTGTATCGCGTACACGATCATCACCAAAACACAAGCAGATAGGGTGAGCTAACAGTTTAAACCATACACATAATATGAAACAATTATAGCAACACGAACACACCAAAGGAATTTTCATCTTTTGATTCCATAACACATGGTCACTACCATGTTACCTGTGTTTTATGTCTTCTAATGAATACCTCAAGATGTCTTCCTGCCACACCTACCAGCCACAACTGGCAGAACACATGCGGAAAACCATGATACGGACTACACTCCGTAACGCCATGTGAAGTTTCCAATATAAATATCATTCGTAACGTCCCAAGACTACCAAACCCGTTGGTCTCATACCAAGGAGGATAATCTATTTGGACCCGTCGTACAAGCCACAACTCACACACTCACACTGGCAACACTCGCCAACCTGAGCCACAATTCAAGAGTTCCTTGTGTTCATCCGTCATCCTGAGCCACAACTCGAGAGATGCCATTCCGAGCCACAACTCAAGGAACACCAGCAAGCCGACCTTTAAGGTATCATTGAAGCATTGTAGACCCCGTGCATCCACACCACACAAGCAATTACTTTGACCATGGACCCAAGATATACGATGCTCCTACGAACATGCCCGCTCGTGGTCATGCCTTTACGAATCTCCCACTCGTAGTCCAATTCTATGGACCTCCCCGCCCGTATTCCAACAAACGTGATCCACTAGTTACGAACCTCCATGCTCGCAACATCTCTCAAGTGTGAGTAAGAAACATACGAACCTCCCCGCTCGTATCCACACACGAGAGTATTAGGATATGAACCTCCCCGCTCATATCATCACGTGTTCACCACCAACCATGAACCTCCTCGCTCATGACCCAAACATCTCCTGGTTCAAGTCCCACAATACAACATACAAAACGCAAGCCACACAATCACATTACACTTTACGCTCTCGCCTGGCGTTGCCTAAGTGCCGCCAGGCAACGTTCCAGCGCATACCGCCTAGCGGAGCCTTCTCGTCGCCAGGCGCCAAACACAAGCAGAGCCTCTGATAAAGGGCTATCGCCTGACGGGTCACTCCTCACTGTCAAGCGCCACGCGTTCCAGGGACTCCCCTAATACTCCTATCGCTTGGACGTCCACTCTACACCGCCCGATGCTACACCAATAGTGTGATACTACTGGTTTTAGGTACTCTAATTCAGTTTCTAGCATTCACCCATTCAATTCTCAAACATCCAGAAATCAACATACACATTCATATACTCCAAATTACAACATCACAACACATATGCATATTTCAAGTATAAGCACACATTCCTCTCTTTTATAATTCATGTATACTCACATCTTAAATCAATTCCAACACACACGTTATTTTCCCCTTCTCATTTTCCCATCCCTTTGCATGCTTACAATTCACATACACCACATAAGACACAATCAAAGCTATATACTTATTTCACATGCCCTCAAAATTCCATTACCTTTAAAGTATGATTATCATGTTCCCATATTTGTCCAAAACTCATCATGGTCATGCAACACTCGATCATAGTGATATCATCAATAGTGGCATTTTCACACATTTATAACATCATACATTCGAGCTAACATGTATAGATTTATATATTCAACATGGCTAAGCAAGTACTACCAAAACATATTCATCAATCGCACACACACACACACACACACACACACACATATATATATATATATATATATATATATATATATATATACACACACACACACACATTCACCAATCAAGGCCATATCAACACTTAAGCATCCATTGCTAATCATACTCTTAAGGAATTCAAACTACCAATCATCAGTAACATATATCTCTAGCTAAAAAATCCAATTCAAATCTCCACCATTCAAAGAAAAACATGTTAGGAATCACCTTTCAAAATTTCATATAAATCAGACGGTTAACGAATCGGGAAATGCAGTTTTACAAAAACTGCGCATACTAGCAAAATTTGTGGTGCCCAACACCCAGATATCAGGGACCTGGCGGTACAAAACATAATTGTTGCTCTCCAATTCCTCTCCTCTCAGTAATCACCAAAAGCATCCTCCAAAAGAATCTTATTTTTCACAAACCAAGGTTTGAACCCACAACCATGTAAAGGCCAAGTCAATGTACCACCATCAAGTTAATTCATGTTTATTGACATTTCATATGCACCATGCCTTATAACCTCTTATCCCACAACCATGCTTATATGCAAAATAATTAAATAATAAAAATAACCCATAAATGGCATTCACAAAACTCGAACCCAAGTCCTCGCCACACCGTCAACATGCTCTACCACTTAAGCTACCATTGTTCTTATCTTTTCTCTCCACATTAAATAACTTAGGAATTCCCACTATCGCATTTATTAATTAAATACTTATTTTTTATTTAATTTTCTTGGATCTTACATCAACCACAACTTTTGAAAGTACAGAACAATCACAATGAATCTTTTGCTGAGCCTAACAAATATTGTTGAGATGCACATGAGCTTGAACCAGTGATGAGGTACATTACATGGAATAAGCAGTGAAGTAAAGCCTTGAACATCAAAATATCAGAAGAAGATTATGTGGTTGAACATAAATGTAAAAATACTCAGAAAAGAAGTTAATGTGGTTAAGCCCATAAAACTTGGCTAAGCACTGCCCATTTCAAACCATAAAACAGTGCCCCCTTTTCTAGTTACACTACTAAAAATTCTCATATTATATGAGAATTTTCTTACAAATTTGTTAAAAAAAATTGCAAGAAAATACTTTTTCCTACTATGTTTCCTAAGGATCTAAATTGGTAGGTAATTCCTTCATGGGTAATTATTTCCTACATAATTATAAAATTATTTCCTACAAAATTTGTTGCAAAAAGTGTTTTATACAAAATATTTTGCAAAAAAATTGGTACTAATTTCCTGCAAATTTTTTTCATAACAAAATTTATAAGTATTTCCTACAAAAAAAATTCAAAACAAAATTGACAGGAAATATGAGTTTTTTTAGTAGTGTTAGATAATCAAATTTGTGGGTAATAGGCTTCCTCTCTCTGTAAATTTCTTAAAAATATTGTTTAAGGAGAGACAAAATAGAGGTTGAGTGGATTTGTGTGTATTAATGGGTTCACTCTCCATCATGAGTGGCTAAAACTCAAGGAGCAAGGTTGGATGTAATTGATCTTCCCCTTTTCTATTTGCTATTTATCTTCTTAAGTATCAATTGTTGTTTTGATTTAGTAGACTATGAATTGTTTTATTTTTCTCTTTTGATTTAATTGTTTCAAATTGAGTTGGGAAACTAGTTTGAATTGTGGTCCAAACACTTTGCTATACATGTATTAGTGCCTAATTGGTAGCTAAAGGGGACATTAGGCAGAAGAGTCTGGAACATTAAAGTAGGGATTTATTCTACTAAGAGTTAAGGAATCACCTTGGGTCTAAATTTCCCTAGGTTCTAGATTATAGGGATGCACTTAGATCTACCTGTAAGAGCCCTTCCAGAGCATTGATTCAGGAATAATTTTTGTGTGAAAGAAGTTATTAAAAAATATAATTTGGGGAATGGAGAAAAACATTCAACCTTGTTACTTGTTTTTATTTTAATTTAGCATTTTTCTAAGTTACAACTTGACATAGTACAACAAAGTAACTTCATAGTATAAATATTGGCAACGCTTGGCAAATTTTTGTGGATATGACTCTTGAATACTACTTCAATACAACAATACACATGTTGTAATTGATTATTATTAAAAAGTTATTAGTCAGTTGAAAAAATGTCTACCGACTACAAACTTGTTGGTAAAATTCATCAATAAACATCATGATTTATTAATGCTCATAGAAGGAACTTTTGTACCAATTTTTTTTAGGAAATTTACAGATGAATTTTTTTTTCAGTAATAAAAACTCTAATTTACCGACAAATTCGTTACCAATAAAAATGTTTGTTAATAATTAATATTCTAATTTACCTACTTATTTATTACTGACGAAAATTTATGTTAATAATTAAAATTCTAAAATTCATTAGTAAAATTCCATCGATAATTAAACAAATTCTTGTAGTTTATGAACACTTTGTAAGACTGATAAGTGCAAAAGATGGATAAGATGGATGATATGTTGTTCTTTACCCTCATATCACTTTTTTGTTTCCCTATAGTGCAAATTGAGAAGTATTTTGGAATATACCTATTTTTCACTAGTTGAAAACGAATGAGACAACCATTTACAAGGGCATCCTAAACTGATTGATCAATTGGTTTAAGCTTTTCAAACCAAAATTTTAAAAAGAATAATTTTTTCTAGTAAACAAAGGGGAATATTAATATATGCGCCCTCAATATGAAGTTTATTTTGTCTAACAATTACACGACCTTGTAATTTAAAAACTATAAAAGAACAACTCCGAGATAAATTGTAAACAAAATAAATTGTACACTACCAATAAAATTTAATAGGCGGTTTTCAACTTTCTTAAACACTTAATATTGTTGGAAAATCTTTCTTTGAAGTTATTAAGTAAAAGAGTGAGAGTATTGCAAAACACATATAAATATAATGAATAACAAGTGATAAGAGAAAGAGAGATGTACAAAAGAGATTTAGAGTAGTTTAAAATTAATTCTATGTTTAATACGAATTTCCTCAACCTTAGAGAGATTATTTGCTATATTTTCTATGTATTAAATTACAACCATGCTACACATGTAATTATATAATATTTGAACAAAAAACCTAATGCAAGAACTTAATACACCAAAAACACTTTAAAAGATGTAATAACATTCACAAATAACGAAATAGTATATCACCCATCAATGGTAAGTATTCAAAGATTTAAATCAACGTGTAAAGAATCAAAATTACCACACAAAGTCTTGATTGATGGTTTAAATAAAAATTATAAACTTACAAAATTGTATAAACTTTATTGAAGTTTTTCATTAATTTAAAAAATCCTAGTGATTTAAAGTAATCGGTATGTTTCAAGTGAATTTTGAAATACATTTACAGAAACATTCAGGCAAGAACTTAATAATTTTTGTGAAGCTTATCAACTGTATTATTCTATGATATTTTTGTAAACAACGAAACTTTATAAGAATTGATTTATTATTTCTCGTTTAATTGATTAATTATAATAAATATTTGTTTGAATCTATACTCATTTGAATTTATATTTCGTTTAAATTTATATTTGAAAAAGAAAAATTTTCAAATTTTATAATTTTATTTTTTAAAAAAATCAAGTAAAGTCATTTTACTTTATATTCTATTATATTTACATTATGATATTAAAAATTTAAAACGAGTTTACATATTAGATATTTTCTTTTTAGTGTTTGTATTTTTATAACTCTATATTAATATAATTATAGGGAATACTACTCAATGTATTAGATAAGTGATTTCGTTATTTTTAGAATCTTCTTGCACCATATATAAATGACAACTATATTTTAACTTATGGATCAATATGACCCGTCACTTATTTTTATTGAATTGGATTAGAAAATAAATTGTTCATTTCATCATTGAAAAAAAATTAGTTAATCCACGTAAAGAGTTATGTAAATAACAATACATGCTTATAAATAGGTATCTTATTCGGTATATCTATTACAAATTCGGTACATCTATTACAAATGAAATTATTTAAATTCAATTTTTTAATATATTAGAGTGACTTCTAATAAATTAAAAAAAATTCATTTATCAACTTGTAAGTTTGTATAAATCTATTTTGAAATTTTCTTATATTGATTCAGATGAATTTTTCTAAAGATAATTTATTATGTTTAAAAGTAGTATGAAATAGGTAAGAGAAGAAGTTCATGAACTAGTTGTGACATAATGTGAAATGTACGATAAAAGAAGAGAAAAAAATTAACACAATATGAATGTTTAATTAAAAGAGTGAATGAACTTTATCATTTTTAAATAAAAATATAAAGTAACAAAATTTTATTTTTAATTGATTAAAAAATTCAATTAAAATTACTGAAATTCAGTTGAAAATTAAAGATATTGAAAGTGATGTAGTTTTTTCTGAAACAGCACGACACAAATTAATATTCATCAAATAACATAAAAGTATAATATTTACTCCAATAGGATATTATTTTAATATTTAACTACTTGGGATGAAATTTCAGCACATATCCAAATAATGCAATTAATAACAGAAAAAAAAATGACATCGTCTGTCATTTTCATTTTTAAATAGTGTCTTTATAACAATTTCATACAATTATATAATATATATATATATATATAATTAATTAATTAAATGAAACCCAAAATTATTGATGAAACCATACAAGTGCCCCAACTCCAAAAATTCCTTCCGCTGCAAAAGAACAAAAATTGCAGAAGAAAAGAATGTAGGAGAGAGAAAAAAACACAAAATAAGAAAAGAGTATAATAACAGCCGGCCCGGTTCACCGACTCCGGTCCAATTTATCCAACATCGCGACGGTTCGGTGACATCGCTTGTTCCGATTTTGTTTTCCATTTCCTTCTTCAGTGCATTCTCTCTCTTCTTCTTATCTTGTTTCTCTCTCTTCTTCTCGCATTGTTTTTCTCTCTCTCTCTTAATACACACCGAACAACCCGCGACGGAGGCTCCGACCCGAATCGGACGACTCGACTCCAGCTCCGGACACTTTCATGTACTCCGCCTCCAATCTCATTTCGCTCCCATTCCCACCGATTTTCATCTTCTAGTTTTCACCATCGACGTCGAATCTGTGAGTGCTAAATTCTCTCCCTTTCGATTCATGACACAATCACGTTGGACCAAGCTTCTAAGTTTTTCCTCTTTCATTTTTCTGTGGCTTTTATTCTTTGAACTGTACAGCGACATTTGTTGCTGGAATAGGGTAATTTCAATTCCAATTTCTAAATATTCTGAATTTTTTCTGTTTTCTTTTTAGGTTTGGGATTTTAGGGTTCTGAAGTTTCTGCGCCTAACCCTGGGGGATATTGATTGGGAGGAGGGGGAAAGGAACCCGGGATTAGGGTTTCCTCGGAAGCTTTGTTTTTATTGGGAAAAATCAAGAGGGTATATTTGGGACTAGGGAGAGGGTTAGGTTTAGAGGATAATGTGTATACTGTGTGTTATTCAGAAGTGGTCTCGCCGGGTTGCCACGATGCTACCTTGGTTGGTTATTCCGTTAATTGGTTTGTGGGCACTTTCTCAGCTTCTGCCGCCT
>Ga0214542_1007713_pt1 | contig 18480 bp, 9 predicted proteins | sample CNSS1metaG_FD_160096 | JGI IMG/M metagenome (GOLD analysis project Ga0214542, IMG submission 160096) | Root nodule microbial communities from cowpea collected in UCLA plant growth center, Los Angeles, California, USA - CNSS1 | ecosystem: Host-associated > Plants > Roots > Nodule | place: USA...
TTTTCCTTTTATATTTTTTTGAAATATTTTTTAATTTTATCAACTAAGTTCATCAATGTTGTAGTTTGCAAATTTAATAAATGTTTTGGTTCACATGAAATTTTATTTGGTATTCTAATATAAAATGCAAACAATTATAATTTATTTTAAGGTATTTGGCATCGAAGAAAATCCTCCTAATATTGAATAGTTCATAATATTATGTTTTCTTTACCGTAATTTTTTTTCTTTTATAAAAATTAATATTGAAGTAGTTAGAACACGGGTACGAGTATGGGTACAAGATTATACCCGTTACCCGGTAGGGATGGGGTGGGAAAAAAGTTTGATACCCGTTGAATTTGGGTATGGGGATGGGGATGGATTTTTTATGCGGGGATGGGTATGGGATAGCAAAACCCGTCCCCGCCCCGTTGCCATCCCTAATTGCACAATGTACAATAATTAATAGATATAAAAAGTGAAGTGAAGTTCGTTGATGTGGTGTTTCAAATTTGGATATTAAATTTTAAAATTAAAAATAAATATTTTTTTTTCATAAATTTTCGCTTTTGTAAATAGTTTTTCGTAAATATTTGGATACAGAATTTGGCTGATTAATTATTCAAATGATCTTTTTTTTTTTTAATTTCTGGAGTCATAAGGATGACAAATAAAAAATACATCATCTTTCCTACTAACAAAGTTCTTATTATAAGTTGTAGCAAATAATTGTTATGGTAGTGGTGAATAATAACATAGAAGAGCATAAGAAAGAAGTAAGTGAAAAAACTTTTGATATTGTAAGCAAATTGAGAGAATACAATGATAAAATACAAAATATTACTAATATTAAAACTGTAAATAACAATTACTTTAGAGATTAATTAATTGATCAATAATTATAAAAAATCTAACGACTCGACTCGAAAAAAGATAACTTAAAAATTTTATTTCTTTTATCAAAATAAAATATATTTAACTCTAATATTAGTGATGTATATTTTAAGATAATATTATAAAAAGGAAATAATATTAATAAAACATAAATTCAAACTTATATCAATATTTTCTTCGATTCAAGATAATAAATTTATAAATTATAAATATTAATAATAACTTTTTCCATAGAGTTATCAATAAAACATGAATCAAATATATTAAAAGGAATTGATATTAATCATAACTCAAAATCTTTCGTTTATATCATAATACTCAACTTTTTTTTTAACGTAAAATTTACTCTCACAACTATATTCCAATAAGATAGAAAAGAATCGAATGAAATTGTAAAAGTGAACATTTAAAAAAAAAATGTATAAAACATTAATTTAATACACAATTTTCTTATTGTTAATAAAACTTTTAAAATCACGGCCAAATACGCGACCTCAATTTGTTTATCAGTGTTAAAATTGTGTATGTAGCAACTGAAACTAAAAGCATCACAACAGCACAACAATGAAATGAATTATAAGTTGTAAATCAGATTCACCTCAAGAACAACAACACAAGTAAAATCGGAGATAATACATGTTTCTCTGGAAAAGAATTAATGCGACCTCGAGCTGGGGTCATTTAGGAGTAAAATCATTCATATTCATCGTTTCACTACCATAAATAAACGAAAGCACTCAACAATAAAATTATAAGTAGTTAACTACTCTTCATATTCTAAGGCTAGAATGCTTCTTCTACTAGCGTCAACCCTTCAGAGTGGTCGCGTGTGTCTACCGCTTGCCCTGCCACAAAGAATTGCATTCTTTGGAACAGGGAACTCGTCTCTGATTGAGGTTGATGTTGTAAAAACCCGCAAATATAACTGTTGCCCAAGGTACTGTCGTGCCCAAAACTCAGACCTCAAGTTCCACATTCCCACGTTGTCAAGGGCAACATAAATAGCAGTCCATGACATCGGATATACCTGAACAAAATCAACAATCAAAGCTTCCAGTCAGAAACAGAATACATCAACAACGTTGTTAGACCACACAAAAAAAAAAACACACATGTATGATACTCACCTGTGTCGTGCAACGAGAAACTGCATCGTGGAGGTTGTACTGGTTCCTGCTAGCAGGTGTCCACTGTCCCCCATCCATGCTGCATAACATAAACAGTTTTTTACATATTTTAGTAAAAACATAGTGTGGTTAATTAAATTTGAGTATGCAAAGTTGCAAGAACTTACCCGACGACAAAGAAAGAGTAGCCATCGAGATGATAGCTTTGAACGATGTTCTCGTTGTTTTGGAAGACAAACTCCACAAAACTTCTGTAGTCAGTTTGTAAAACGGATGTGTCAAGGTAGATGCCACCACCAGTGGGTCTGTCGGATATGCTTCCCGGGCGGAAAACACCCGAGATTTTGAAGTAATCTGCGAGCTTCAGAGGGGTGTCTGGGGCAACATAAGACACGCTGTTCAGTGCGTATCTTTGTTTCCCATTCACTTGACCAGCGGAACTCGCTAGTACGATGGTCCTGCTCGTGTTTATCAGACCGTAATGGTACGACCCTTGCGGGTTCGGTCTTGGTCCACTTGCGGTAAGGTTAGTCCTGAACAAGTACTTTTCAAAGTTAAAATTAACACTAATAAAAAAAGCAATTATATTTAGACAATTAAATTTTGGTAATTTTCTCCAACGATAACACCTCAAGTTGTCAAAAAATGATTTTACATGGAATAATCATTTTAAAATAGAGAAACCAAAATTGAATTAGTAAATATAATAAAGTCCAAGACTACCAACTTAAATATTATATGAATTTGTATCAATTTGTACAACAGAATACCTGATTGAGCGGGCCTGATTCAAGGACCAATCAATCTGGATGGTAGGTCCACCGGGGGGTGGGCCTGATACTGGGCCTGCAGAGTTGCTATAACGAAGAACTGCGGTGGTGGTGAGAACCTTGTAGGAGAATCGTGAGGAAGCTACAATGTAATAGTCCTGAGCAGGTTGATCTGCAGTTACCAACACTGAATAAGATTGTCCCACATGAACGTCAAGAGAGGAGTACGTAGTTTGAACAGTGTGTGTTCCTTCCACTTCCACCAGCTTCATTTTGTGGTTCTGAATGCGAAAGTTAAGGGAATGTTGCAGCCCCACATTTGATATTCTGAGTCTGTAAGTTTTTCCTGTTGTCAACATCATAAACATCATAAACATATTAATGTATCGTGATTATCCTAAGTTTTTGAAGTAAATATCAAGGGTTTATTATCGTACCTTGTTCAACGTTGAAAGCCACTCCATTAGGTCCACGACCATTGATAAGGATTCCATCGGGGAAAGGAAGCTTCTTACCGTTATCAACATGGGCTTTCAGAGTCTGCATATAATCCGAAAAACATCGTTTATTTCTTTTATCTTTCGAATAAAAATGATACTAGAAATTGTTGAAGATCTTACCTCATCTACAAAAATTAATACAAATCTCATCTTAAATTTTTGTGAGTTAAAATCCACTTATTAAAGACTAACACTTCTCCAATCGATCTCCACAAATTTAGTAAAAGAAAAATGATTTTTTAACTACTAAATTTTAACAATTTTCTCTTACAACTTTAGGTGTCATCTTGTAAGTGATTTTTCATTTTTTCTTTTTCTCATTCTCAATATTCAAAAGTCACTTAAAAAATGGCACATCATTGCTCTTAGTAAAAAGAGAGAAAAAAAACAAACAAACAAATTTGGTTTAATTTAATTTTATAATTAGCAAATTTTCCAAATTCTTGACAAATAAACAGATAGATAAGTAGAATATTTATTCATACAAATAAAAGTGTTTAAATTAAATAAATTATCATCAATAATTCAAAAGTTTTAAAATCTTGTAAGCAACTACTTTAAGGCTATATTTTATTTATGTACGAAGTATACAAGGGGACATTATTAGAACAAAGTTTGTCAATTAAAAACATTAAACATAAAATATTTCAAACATATTAATAGGATCTTTAATTTCTATTAGACATACAAGTGATAAGAAACTAATTATTCGCTTGATATTTGTTAAACAGTTTATTCTTTTTCCTATTGTCCTTTTATCTTTTCTTCGATTATGGTGACTTACGTGTAGTCCCCATCAAATTTGTTAAATGTGTATTAATAATAATTAAATAATAATGCAATATTTAAATAGATTAATTCTATTCGATTTCTCCAACCACTTTTAAATTATTGGATTTTACGATTATCAGCACTTGTCAATTTTCAGTGACCGATTGGGGAAGTTGTCTCTTATCACAGAATCCAAAAAATGTGATGTCAAGTTTGCGATTTTCAAAATGTGATGAATGAATCAATGAATGAATATTTATTAACACGCAATGCATGGGAGGGCTAGGAATTGCCACCCAACCAAGTCAACGCATTCATGCATGTCAGCTATTTATGACTCTTCACGAGTTCTGTCTCATATTTATAACTTAGCATACAGTTATTCGAAAGTGGAAAATTATGTTTTGAGAAAGATTTTTATTTTGACAAAGTTTTTATAAATAGAATTAAAATGAATAATTTTTTAATCAAAATAAGGTATTAAATTTGTATTTTTTTTATTCAAATTGATAATTTGTCAAAATTTATGAAAAAAAACTTTGTTAAAATATCATTTTTTTCAAAAATTTATGAGTTCATTTTTTTATCGACATATTAAAAAAAAACACTATTTACTTTTAGAATCAATAAAATAAGTTCTTGGACAAAATTAACTTCAAAACTTTAATTTTAATTTTAATACATATCATATTTAAAAACATTAAAAGTTTCTCTAACCTTATAATAATAGTAATTAAATTTTCCTTCTCCTTCACTCCAAGAAAGACAGAATAAGAGAAAGGCATGGTAATGGATGTTTTTGCTTTTTGTAGGTTGGGATAATCCCTTGCTTCTAAGCTAAGGTTGTGGAAAATTGTTTCTTCCTCGTTTGTTTCAAGGCAACAAAAAAGTTTGACAGAGTTAAGAAATAAGAGAATAAGTAAAATTTGAGAAATAAAAACATTAAAAAATAAAGAAAAAGAAACAAAAGTAAACAAAGGCCATAAATACAGAGATTTGCACACAAAACATATAATCAACTATATTTTAAAATATAATTAATTATATAACATTAAAATTTCTGAATATAATCAATTACATTGTAAATTTTATTTACTTATAATTGCATTAAATAACCATAGTTCATAATATAATTAGATAAATGGTTAACTTTTTCTGAATCTTTACATTTTAATTACACTAAAGAAATAATTAAAATAATATATTAAATATAAATAATAAATATATATATATATATATATATTTCACTTTTTTTAATCTAAACAGTTTCAAATTTCACTATTTTTTATTTATTTATTTATTTAATCTTTCACTTTACACCATCCATCCTAAACAAAACGTAAGTGTCTAGACTAAGCACAATAAGCTTCTAGTTTCGACTTTAATAAAATAACATAAAGTCTATTTATAGTATTCTATATTATTCTGTTTCCACTAATAAATAAACGTTTCCTTAAATTAATTAAACACTATGATAACGTGTTGAATATCGCAATAAATAAACAAAAATTAAAATTCTCTAAAATTCCAAAAAGTAAAGGAGGAGTAGCTATTTTTATATGACATGTATTAATTAATTACGAAAAACTTAATAATATTTAATTTTATAGCAGGAGAAAAGGAATTGTTACCGTGTGGTTGGACTTGTACCAATCTCCGATGAGAACAGTGTAATCGCCGGCAGGATCAGGAAACGGCACCGGAATCCTTGGTCTGCTCAGAATCCTAATGCCGCCAAAACCACCGGCAGCTTTGTGAAACGCAAGAGATGGAAAATAATAAAAGCTTCCAATTTGATCCTTCACTTGAAGAATGTAAGTGAAATTCTTCCCCGGTGGAATAGGGCACGTTGTTCCAAAAACACCATCTTCGAATGAGTTTCTTCTCTGCTGAATCCCATTCCTGCATCATTATTTCAGCTATATATTTATTTCTTAAACAAAAATTATACCTTTATTTTTAACAATTTAAACACTTCATTATGATAAATAATAAGGGAAGTTAAATTTACTTGAGTGAAGGATTAAAAAGTAAACGTAGGGAATCATGTGCTCGTGATTTTAGGAAACAAACTTGCAGTAGGTAACACGTCACACTGGATTCACAAAGCGAAAAAAGGACCATCACATTAATAGCTTTTTTTAAGGGAACATAGTGGTAATGCTTGTCCACCATTAATTACAAAAGGTAAACGCTCCATCACATTAATACATTCTCTGGTTTAAATAACAATATTTTTATTTTTTTCCTAAGATTATTTATTAAATCTAATTTTTCTTTCCTACACAAACACTAATCCTAGAAACTTTCCTTTATATTTTTTATTTTACAAAACATTTCCTTTTATTTTTGTAAATTTTATTTATGATTATGGTGTCTGACCCCTGTTCCTAGTTTCTTCTAGAGAAATCTAAGTTTGACATGACTTTGAGGGTTGTTTGTGATGATAAGGTTTTCTCCATTCCACTTTGACTGGACGAAAAAAACAAAAGAAATATAGAAATAAAAAACATAAATATATTTTCCAAAAGGAAAATATTCTATTTTCTATAAAAACATTATTAAACACTTAATAAGTCCTCTCTCTCGCCTTACTCTCCCACTGAGACATTGCACCGCAGTGTCTCAATCACGTGGCTTTGTCCTTTTCACGAAGAATCATATGATAATTTTTAACGTTTTTCTAAAACATTTTTCCTTTGTCCTGAACAATTGAAATATTTTCTTTTGAATACTATAATTCAAAGAGAAAGAAGCTAGATCTGGAACCGCTTCCACACATTCGATGCAGCACATGCGAGATTTCAGTGTTTCCACTTTCCAGCAAGACTCTGATGACTCAACAAACAGCCAAAGCGTCTAAATAAAAGTGCAACCGACCCCAGCATCAGACAACTAACTCCTCACGACATCAACAACATCACCAACATGAATCTAAAGAACATTTTTGTTTCATAAATATTTTAAAAAAATCTCAGACCACACTCTTTAATCTTAATAACAATCTTAATAACAAAATCAAAACCCAGAACGCACAGATGTTCCAATAAACAGAAAGAAATGGAGAGTTACCAGGAAAGAAGAAAAGGCTCATCCAAACTATTGAAAACATTGATGATGAGGTTGTCGTTGGTAACAGAATGAATATCTGGACCTGGGAATTGTCCGTTGATCAAGATTCCCTGTTTTTAATTTGTGAATTAAAAATCCAAATCCATTTTGATGATGGTGAAAAACAAGAAAAAAATGTATTGAGACTGAGACATACCCTTTGACGAACACCGAGAGGAAAGATGTCCCCATAAGTGACATTCCAGTTGAAGAATCTGTAGGGGTCTTCGGCCACAGAAAAATGAAAGTGAGAAATAGAAAGAAGAGAAAAGAGAAGAACAGCAACAGAAGCTTTTTCCGCCAATTTGAGATGCATTGTTGCAGTTTCTTAGTTACGAACAACACAGTGTGTGAAGGGACAAAGAGGGTTTAAAGGGAAGGGGAAGGGTCAGAAATGATTAGGGGTGGCTCACATTTAGGTGCGGTACAGAGAGGGAGTGATGCATGTGTGAGTGTGTGTCTGTGTAATATATATAGCCGTGAAAAATTGAAAAAATTGAAAAGGTTAAAATGTAAGAGAGGGAAAAAAATTGAAGGGATGAAAAAGTGAAGGGTTTTGTTTCAGAGGGTGGAAATTGGATGCAAGTGTCGGTAGTGGGTCCTCACACACTACCTTAATTATATTTGAACCATGCAGTTTTGTTTTGTCCTCCACATGGGTTCTTTGTGGGCTTGGACGATTCACACATGATGTGTTCAAACGAATAGAGAATTAAATTTTAATCTCACTTTTGGAAAAAATTTCATTCAAATTTATGCCTAATTTTTTGGTTTTTTTCCCTCCAACCAAACATACAAATAATTAGTTACGGAGGATGTTTTAAACCCAAGAATTGAACAAAGACATGTGCAAAGTAACAGTGCTAAGCAATTTCCGCTTTTAAATTGCGGCCATTGTTGGATTAGATCACCGCTTTGGTTTTTTTTGTTACTTTGTTTGTGTGCTCTTAATTATCTATGTCACAAAGAGATTTGTTTGTTACTTCATGATATGTTTGTTTGGAATAAACAAAACTTTTCCGTTTTCAAAATTTGTAAAAATGGGATTTTCTTTTGTTTTACGAAATATAGGTTGTACAGTAACACACGAAATTAATTTGTATTTGCTATAAAGTTAATTAATTCAATTAGTACAATGATTTTTGTTTGCTTTCAAAATTATGAAAATTCTAATCCATATTCATTTTAAATATAAGTAATGTATTTTATTGTGATTTACATGCATTATAATTAAAAAATATATTATATTAAAATTTGTAATAAGAAAATGCAAAGTTTTACATACAATTTCGGAATGGAAAATTATGCTTTGCCATTTCAATAAATGGAATTAAAATATATTATTTTTTTATTATTTTTTAACTAAAATAAAGTAATAAAATAATATTTTTTACTTAAATAGTTAGTTTGTCAAAAACTTTATTAAATTATCATTCTCCTTTTGTAATATATGTAAACAATTTATGTTGTGATAAATGGTTGTTTTATTTATTTAATTTGTTTGAAGATTATGAAATTCGATTTACAAACACATAGAAAAATACTAATTAAAAACTCAATAATGTACATAAAAACACTTGTAATATTATTATTTTATATAGGAGGAAAAAAAATGGGAGATTATTGATTTTACATTTTATTGCGAGATAAATATATCTTTTTGTCTTTAAATTAATATAAAAATTGTATTTAGCAAATAAATTAAAATATAAAATGAAATTTAGGTAAAAGATCTTTAAAAAAAAATGTAAATTATAAAATGACAACAAAATTTGTATTTGTGAGTAATTTTTGTATGTATTTAATTACTTATCGGTAGGTAAGGATATTATGGTATCTGACATTCCCATACCATCTTCTCTCTTATAATTATTTTTCCTTTTTATATTTTTTTGTTAAAAAATAATTATTAGTACATTTTATTTTAATAATTTTAAATGAAATAATAAAAAATAAAATAACTGGTGAAAAAAATTATAAATTTGTATTTTGATATAACTTATTTAAATTTGCATGTTTCAGCACGTAATTTTATTTGAATTGTAATTTTTTAAAATATTATTTAATTTATGTTATACGTAATTGATTTTAAGAAATTTATTTCAAACTATTATATATATATATATGAAAAAAATTCATAAATATCTATTAATATCTACAAATATAAAAAAAACAAAAAAAAACTCGCACACATTATTTTAAGGAGATCGTGTACAGTTATTTTACTAATACCGAGTCATCCTATTATCATCCTAGTAAAATGGTTTTCATAGAATTTCCACATTCAATTTAATGTAACTTTCAGGTATTATATTATTCTCATAAAATACAATGAAAAAGTATTGTATTATTCAATTAGCGAAAAATATTTTATAATTTAATTTGTGAACCAAACACAACTTTTATATTAATACTAGTCTTCACTTTATTGAGCAGTGAAATAAATTACACAATAAATAAACACATCTGATAATTTTTTGAACGGTCATTAATACTTTATAGATATTTTCTTTTCCCCTTCGTCAATATGCACTTTATAATTCTTTTAATACAAAAAAAATATTTCTTACTCACAGTAACGAATACTTCATAGAATTTGTTAGAATTTGTTTTTAAAAAAAATGTCTTACATTATACATAATCAATTTTAAATATAATTAAACTAATATTTTACTTAAGTATATTTGCATGTACCTATTTATATAACATTCAATTATAACTGATTATGGCCATACTAATTAAATATAAAAATTTAATGTAATATTTTAAGTTTATCAAACTTAGTAACTTATTTGATATTACTTTATTAATATTTTCTATAACCAGTAAATATAATATATTTTTCCTTCTTTTCCATTAATATGTATTTAATAATTATTTTAACAGGAAAATCTCCTCTACTCACAAATGATACTCCCTACACAAAATGAAATTTTACAACAAATATTACCTTATGTTATTGATTATACATATTTATAACATTAAATATATTTGATATTGGTTGTAATATTAAATATAAAAATTCGATAGGTTGTTTGAGTTTAATACGTACATTCAAATATATTTAATTATAATGTATAATATTATTAATGTTATAAACTAAACAAGTAAATTCAAATGTATTTAATTATAATGTTATAATGACTACATATCAAATTAATTATAACGTAACTACATTTAAGTGTGTGTTGGTTATTAATTATTTGTTAAAAATAATTAATATTTTAAAAGATTCAAATTTATGCTATTAAAAAGTAATTGTTATATAATTAAAAAACTAAATAAAGTGTAAAAAAGTATTACAAAATTTTATAATTTGGAAAATAAACTCATAAAATTATATTAATTTTTTATAGCTAGTATCCATTTTATTGTCAAATGTTATAAATAGGTACATTCAGATATATTTAATTATAATATTATTGTGGCTAAATGTCAAATTAATTATAATGTAACTACATTTAAGCGTGTTAATTTTTTTGAATGAAGAATATTTATGTTATTTTCATAGTCATATGGGTGCGGCAAGCAAGCAAATATGCAGGTGCAGGAAGAAATATTGCAATTACGGATTGAGCTTACTAAAACAAAAAATGGGGCCCAAAACGCTCTTATTTTAACTGTTCCTAATATTTTTTTTATATAATTTTCACTGGAGATTTTTTTTTTTTTATATTTTAGAACAAATTTTGAGAGACTATTATTTATTTTAAGAGCTTTTATTATATGGCATTTTTATTAGGTTTAATTACACATTTTAATTCTTACAGTCAACAAAGTTATCTTTTAGTCTGTATATTTCAAAAAATTATTTAGTTCAATTTATACACGCCTTTTAATTTATTAGTTTGGATTAATTCAATTTCTACACGCATTTTAATTTATTAGTTTCTATTCATACACCGTTCAGTCTTTATTGTCTAGACCCACATTGATGAAAAGAAATTATAAATACCACGTATGCTCAGACTTATATATACCATTACATAAAGATTCTTTTTGCACATATTTTATTTATAATTTTACCTTTTGAATTTTCAAATTACAATAATTATTTTATAAATTTTACAGTTTATCTGCAAATTTAACCTTTTTTTCATTTTGACTGTATTTTAATTTTTTAACTTCATCCTTTCTAGAAAAAAAATATTTATAATGAAAAATTATCAATAAATTAAATAAAATATCTAACAATAATTATAAAATTTATTTATATTTAATTTCATAAGGATAATTTAAATATGTTTTATTATCATAACAAAAGTTAATACAGATATGTTTTTTTTTAAACACGAACTATACAAAATAAACTGATAATTAAATCTTATTTTTTTAAATTAATAAACAATTTAAAATTAAAATTAAATAATTTCATTTAATTTTTACAGGAGAGACAATATAAAGTAATCAGAAATATTGTAATCTAAAATTAATATTTAATTATCAAGTGGGTAAATAATTTTTCTTTTTCAAAAATGAAACAAAATTTATGAAAAATAGAAATAATAAATTTAAACTTTACTTCAATTATTCTTAAAAATGGAATGGAACCAAATTATAGATGAAAATAAACAATAAATTTGTCTTCTCCTGTCAAGAGGAAAATGAACTGAATATATAAAAAGAAATTATATCAAACTATATCTTAATTTTCTTTTCCTATACTTTTCATCAGTTCTTTTAATTATTTAATATATTTGATTTAATATTTACTAAACTTGATTTTTATTATCATATATATTCTAAAAAGTTTGAATACAAATTTTCTGACTTTTCCGCCATTATCTATACCATTATACTATTATTTTTCTATTTTGTATAGTCTGATTGTTTTTAATTTTGTTCTTTAAATATGTTTTTAAATTAAAATAACTATTTTTTAAATGATGTTTTAAATTTTACTAATTTTTTAATTTGATATTTTTTTAAATCCAATTATTTTTTAATCTAAAATACCTGTTACAATCAAGAATTATCTAAAAAAACACTATATACAATAAAATTGTAAAAATTATTTCAATTAATTTTATAATTACTAAAGATACTGTATATTCAGCGGCATAAAACAAAAAACAATAAAAGTAAAAACATAAAAGTTAGTAGTAGAAACTACAATTATAATAATTATAAAGAAAAGAGAACATACAAAGAATTTATACAAAATATTTTAAAATATAGATTGCATCTAAAAAATTAACTAACAAATATATATATTTTTTAAATTAATTAATAATTATATTATAAAAGGTTAAATAAAAATAAAAATTGTGTACATAAAGATGATACAGATAATGATAATAATTTTATTATTTTTTATTATAAAAAATTGAATACACTCTAAGAAACTTTCTCTCTATATATTTTAACTTTAATTTTGAGACCAATATTCATATCTCAAAACAAATAATTAAATTTACTTTTCTACTAGATTATTCTCTTCAAGATCCTATATTTTTCTAATCTTAACTCAGTAGTCGAATTCCACATGCTTGTAATTCTCAGAAAATAATCAGGTAAAATTATATTTTAGACTAACTTAACTTTTTCCATAACTTAACTTCTTGTTTTTTTTTTTCATATAACTTTTCTTACTTTTATTTTATTTTTAATCTATAAATAAACAAATTTTAATCTATGAATCCATACTTCCAAACAACCAACACATCTGTCACCACCCCACATGGCAGCAGAGATCAATAAGAAATGATAGATCTAACTTTCAAAAATATTTATTGACACGTAATAACATAAAGAACTCGTTACACATTACAATATCTAGGCAAATGATAATGTAAAAGACTTTGCGTAATTAATGTATAGAAATTAAATTCATTTTTAGGATTTTAAATTTCCTATGATTTTTTTTCAATTACTTTATTTAAATACATTGTAGGTTCAAGTCGAAGGCTTCATATCAGTAGAGTTTTGCTTCAAACGATCTTACAACTCATGTTAACAAATCTTACAACTCATGTTAACAAGCAGAAAAAAAAAAGTATTAATTAAATAAAAACTAAAACACATAATATAGAAAAGATTATACTAAATCGTTGTCTCTAGGGCATCAGTTAAAAATAAATGGAAAATACCTGATGGCAATTATAAATTTGAGAATCTATAGTTCTAAGCTTTCACAGATTACTGTATATCTAGCTAACTAGCAACATTAGGAAGCTAATAATATCATTAGAATTGAGAATGAATTAGCCTAACTAAAAGGAAGAGGGTTGCCCCACTCATTATAAGAAATAATTTGAACAAACACCTTATTCATAAAATTGTGATAACAAGAATCGTGATCATGGGTTCCAATTGTCATTCCTATTTGAATGAATTTCGCCACAGATTCCTTCTAATAAAGAAAAAAAAAATTATCTTATATAGAAACTTTCTCGTATAAGTTTTCAACAAACAAAATTGCCTGTACACTAACATAATTTTAACTTGTATAGAGTTTCATTTTCATTTTTCTCGCTTAGAAGAAATTTATAGATAAATTTGTCCAAATAAGCTCGGTCTATATAAAGAACCTTATCATTGGTCTTATAGATCAATTTAAAAGAAACTGATACCGAGTTACATTCATTTCAGGAGCCATTCTCATCCAATAAGAACAGGCTTACAATTGATCTTAACGGTTTTTACAAAGTACATGAAAGAATGAAATCAGGGGTTAAGTAAACAAGGATTACCATGGTAGTTATATAAACCATTGAGCAAAAGAAAAACAGGTAAAATAACGGCGTAACTGTACTTTTTGACATGTTAGTTAAATCAACCACTATGTAGGAGAGAATGAAAAACCAAGGTAATGAATTAACCAAATCCAGAGAACATAGAGAGAGGGAGACATTGCAAACATTGAAGAAATCAAAGCCTATAGGAACAAGGACTTGCTAAAGTAGACGGAGCGTCGTGCTGCATTGGACAAACCTGGGGAGCCATTGGATTATGAGTAAAGTAATCCCCCTCTGAACTATTACTCTCTTTTCATTAGTCCCTAATTAAGTCGAGAAAAAAAGTATTCCAAATCCTATTAACTAGCCTCCTAAACTCAAATTGGCCCTTAAACTTTACTAGCATACATTAACAGAGAGACTAAAATGATGGATTTGAACATTTCAAACATTACTTAAAACAATTTATTGCATTAGAGAAAGTAATAGTTTGAGGACAACACTGATGATTTGTTCCTGAATTATTGTACAAAGAAGATACGTATTGCAGTTGAGATGTGCTGGAAGGAGCAATGGTTCGCATTAGGTTTTAAGGAAAATCAAGTATCACTCCAGCAAAGTCACTTAACATATATAAACAAAACTCCTAACCACTGAACCTCATTTCAGAGGAAATGTTATCTGATCATCAAATTCAACTAGCATCACTAAGATCAGTTTCTACACGGAAGATTATAATTTCTAAACATAGATGTCGAAACCGCTATATGAAAAATCGTCTATCCCTTCTATTCATTATTCACTCTCACAGGACACTATATTTAATATGAATATCTAAGACCAAACATTTGAAATCCTCAACAAGAATCACTACCATACGACAAGCATAGCGGTGTATTCCTAAAAAGCAACAAACACCTTCAAAGGATATTATTGTTGACAAGTCTAATTTCGTTACAAGAGAGCACGGGAACAGTTGAAATTGTTTGTTGAGAGATCAAAAACAGTAGAAAAAACTTACGGATCATCATTCTGCGGAAAAGAGGCGGCGAAGGCGAGAGGCGAAGAGGCCGGAGGAGTCAAGAGAAGCTTCTCGAAGGAGGTCGCGCTTGATGTTTCTGACGCGGTCGGAGAGAGAAGTGTTCTCGTCCCTGAGGACGCGGATATCTTCTTCGAGGTTGTGGATTTTGTATTTCTGCCCTAAAGATCGCATGCTGAGGAGAAGGATTCCGGTCATTGCGAACAATTGAATGAAGCTGTCCTTCCGTTTCATCGCGTGAGACAAAAACCCTAACCCTTTCTTCGAGTTCTCAGCGGCGGCGCCCGGTGTCGAAGAAGCTGAGGAGGAAGCCATGGCTATCAATCCACCACCACAACCAAGATACAGGACGGAACCTCTCTTATTTTTTCTTCACTCAATACAAATCGCAAGGAGTGTGAACCTGAATAACCTGTTGAGCGAACCTTGCCTTCTGTTATTTTTTAAAATCTCAGGAAAAATTAATAACTAATTCATTTTTATTTTAAAAAAAATAAAAGTAAATAAATTCTTCTATAACTATACTCGTGATATATGATTTTTTTTTTAAGAAGTTCATCCCCAAAGTTAATATTTAATGACATTTTTATTTTGAGAAAAAAAAAAGACTAAATATGTTGTAATCTTTATAGATAAGAAACTATTTGCTTTAGATGAACTTAGTAAAAAGGGGTGAGAATAGAAAAGCTCGGCATAAAATGTGCCATGGAAGGCCGTAGAGAAACTAATTACTAGGCCTAATGATTGGGCTTCAAGCGGGCAATTTGAAAGCCCAGAACGTAAAACTACAACAAATGGAATGCATGATTGGTTCGCTCTAACTACAATCGAATTCGTTTCTGGCTCTGAAAAAGTCGCAAGTCGACGTTTTCGTTTTAGAGAGAGAATCAGAGTTTTGCGGTTTAAGAAGAGAGAGAGACACAGAGAGAAAGCGAGAGGAATAGACAGAGGGAGAACCCGAGAGAGAGAGAGAGGCTAACATGATAACGCGATCGAATCTGGCCGAACAGTTACGCGAGTATCAGATTCGATCCAAGCATGACTGGGCCTCTGTCTCGTTCTTCTCCTCCACTTCTTCAAACATCACCACTTCCAGGTATGCCCTACCCCAATTCATATTTCAGTTCTGTTATTTTTTTTTTCTTCAAATTAGGAATCCTTGCCCTGTTATTAATCAAAACCCCCATTTTATTGTTCATGTTTATTATTGTACACATGGGATTGCGAGATCATGAATATCGCTAGGTTAATTTTTTTCATTTTTCATTTTTCTTAGCTGGAATGTTTTGCCCCCCACCCCCACCATGATTTGGCTTATTTCATGTTATATATTTGTTATCGAGATGGATATTGTTCTACTTGTGAATATGATATGATTAGGATGATTTAATACAGTAAAAAAATTGGTGGGGTACAGGGTTATTCGTTTCGGCGTGGTTGTTTGGATTAGTATTCAATTTGTTCCCAGACCCACCTTTTTTTTTGTTTTTTTGTCCATACATACCATTTGTTATTCAGTTCTTGATTTGGGTATGTGCCTAATATTGTTATCTAAAATAGGGCTGATTTTCTTGACAATGATATAGTAATACAGACAGATATACAAGGTTTTGATTCATATTATTTTTTCGCTAATCCTGAAAGGAGGAGATATTTTATAGTGGCACAAATCGTATTGAAATTAGGCGGTGGGAGAAATTGACTTCATGCAGTTTGCAGAGTCACTGGTTACAGAAGGAAAATAATTGGCTTAGTTAGTGGTCACTTTGGGGGGCTTTGATGTGTAGGGAAGGGGAATGGTATGCTATCGAATTTGATCTTGACTCTATATATACTGAAATACTTGTCTAGGATCTGTGATTAAATTCCAAGTGTTGACACAATTTCTTAGGATGGCAGGTATACCCTTTTCAATTAAACTAATCAGAGATGATTATTCAATCTGAATGTCTTCTCTAAAATGTTTCCAAATTCATTAACTCATTTTTATTCCTAGTTGTACATTTATTTGCTTATTATATCATAGCTTTCGCAAGCTTTTGGAATCTTCTATGATAATCAATCAGTATATGTTAGTTGAAGTTGGAAAGGTAACTTAAATCATAATCCCAAATTAATGTTTCACCTTTACAATTACTGGGAAGAGAAGGTTTTTAAATGTTGGGGGGAGAGGAGTGATGAACATAAAAAATGTGGAAAAAGATTAGAAGATGAAGAAGACATCACAATCATGAATGATTGATGAGTAAAATAAAAGTTCACCACTTTGAATGAACAATTCAAAGATAAAAAACGAGTTTTTCTCCACAAGAACTTAGAGAGAATTTTTTCACAAATCATAAGTTTCAATTTCAAACGAGTCAACAACTGTTTACAAAAGTTTGCAAAACCTTGTACTATGGACCTAGGATTATTAGGCTCATCTACTAATTAGGCCCATCTAGTGAGTATCTAATTAGTCTAGCAAATAATGTGCAAATAAAATTTCTAATCACAAAAACATGGAAACAAGTAGAAGGTCAATACAAAATACAGAATTCATATTCTATCTTTAACTCTCTATCTTGGTCTTTTATCATGTCTGAATACAAGGATTTCTAGTAAATTAAGATATGTTACTCTTAATAAAAATTACGTATATTTGGCACATATAAAAAATATCTGTGAAGAGACATCTGTATCATAGGTAGTTTCTCATTAATTCGTAAACATACTATAGTCAATAGATGATCATGATTTGCAAAAAGGATATCTGTGGACAATGCTCTCTGATTGTCAGTCTTTTTATGTGGGTTATGCATTTGTCAATGCTTTTTTAATGACATAATATGTTGTAATGATGTTTTTCGTCTCCTTTTTTGTGTGGTGCAGGGTGGATGTGGTGGTTTTTGTAATATGGGAACTTATTATTTTAGCCTTCTTGGTGTTTTCGGTAGTCTCTCTGTACTTCAAGCACATCCAACTTGCTTTTATTTTAGTCTGCATCACAATCCTATTGCTTTTATGCATGAAAATTACAAAGCAAGTAAGACTCGCAAGGAAAAAGAAACGAAGGATGCTTCTTCCATTGTCAATGTAAAACGGCATCAAGTATTGACCTTTGTCATATTCCTATTCTCGTACATCCTTACCGGTAAGGTCTTGGCCATTATTGACCATTTCTATTGGTCCCGCATCTCATTCATCACTGGATTGTGTATCATCTGATTCCACCTATAGCAAATTGACTAAAGTATATAGTTGATGTTTTCACATCAACACAATCTTATCCAATTGGTTGATCTAGATCAATGTTGGAGTCAGTGTGGCTGAGTAATGCTAGGATCTTGCTGAAATATATATATTTGGCATATCTTTTTGCTGTTTGTTTCTGTATACATAGTGCAACTGCTGCAAGTTACTATTGAGTTTTTGACCCCTTGACGTTGAAAGTTCAAATACCATCAGATGAGTTATTGTATAATGTCGACATATGTGCTAGATGTTAGAATTGATGCAGCAATATTTCACAACCAAGAGGGGGGGTGAATTGGTTTTAACAAATCTTGCCCAGTTTTAGCACTTTGAAATTGTTTTGATAATAACCTTTGCTTTTGAATCAATTGAAAT
>Ga0214542_1007715_pt1 | contig 18469 bp, 8 predicted proteins | sample CNSS1metaG_FD_160096 | JGI IMG/M metagenome (GOLD analysis project Ga0214542, IMG submission 160096) | Root nodule microbial communities from cowpea collected in UCLA plant growth center, Los Angeles, California, USA - CNSS1 | ecosystem: Host-associated > Plants > Roots > Nodule | place: USA...
ATTTTTATCACACAAGCTCAAACAACCTAATTATCAGAATTATCAATTAAATCAATCTTTAAGCACACAAATTCAATTAAATACCCAGAATTAAACATTAAATGAGGGCAAAAATACGCACTCATCAAGTCCTAGTGATTTGAAGTGTTCTTTGGATTGAGTAATGCTAATTAGAAGCTTTTGAAATTCAAGAAATTGTGTTTTTACATGTTATGTTGAGTGATAAACATAAGCCTATACACATTGAGCTTTCGAGTGTAAACACTAGTCTTGAAAGTTCAAATATGAAATTGTTAACTGATCTTGATTGTTTTATACTAAAATTGTATTAAGCTATGACATTTTGATTTTTTGGAATTCATGAAACTTGAAATTGGAGGTTTGATGGCCATATGGTTATTTTAGCTAAAGTGATGCAACTGAATTACACAGGTTTGTGATTAAAAAGTTAAGTGTGCATTTTTTTTTGGGAGGTTTCATTTTTTGGTTTTAGAGAGTGTGTTGTTTTTTTTTTTGTTTAGTTTTTGCCCAATAGGGCAAATAGTTCAAGTGTGGGGATTTCAAATTGCCTAGGGCTATCATGCAAGTTACTACACCAGTTTTTATAATTTTGTGTTAGCAGTTGCATTTATTTTATGAATTTAAATTATGCATTTATATCTTTGGTTAGATTGCATTCTCCTTTTCATTGCATCATTTCAAATTTATTATCACCATTACATCTGCATTTTACTATCTTTTTTACATTGGTTTAACATCTACATGACCATTCCTTTTTATTAGTATAGGCGAGACTTGTTTCATGGATTGATTCTCCAAAGTTCTCATTTTTAGTTCTTAAAGAACTTTCATCAAACATTTATAAAAAGTATTGTATTGCATTATTTCCTGCATTTGTAATTAAACTCCATTGCAGATTAGTTAATAATCTTTGTTTCCTACTCATTGTTGTTAACATCTACATTGCATTGGATTCGATACCTTGGTTACCACTATATTACATTAGTGGGAAAACCAAATTTTTGTTTAAATCCTAGTATGACATAGGGTTCAATAGCCAACAAATAACAAATCTCACTAGGATAAGCTTCTAATGACTCTGATATTATCTTAAGAAATTGATTTAATGACTAAGTTGGCTTTTTAAAATTGACTAATAAGGTGAGGTTTTCACCCCGCTTATATATTGTGAATTTGTCTCATTTTTAGTTGATGTGGGATATCCAACATTAACATTTCTTAAATCGATAATTTTTAGTTTGACCAGGTTTTTTCTCGTACCTTTTTTTCTTGGTTTATCTTTTATCATATTTGAGTTACCAAATAATATATTGGCATGTAGTGCATTCCTTTCTACTTGGTATCCTTGATGATGATATGGATATTAAGATTATGCGAAGACATGTGTTTGTGCATATGCTTTGGTTATTGTTTGTATTTAGTCCAAGATTGAAAAAGATTTTTTATCAACAATTTTGAAACAAATCCATCAATTAGGACAATGTTATTTTCTTCAAGTAACTTATGTTATTCATTGATTTGTATATTGATGTTTTTATCTTCAATCATCTTCCAACAATAGTAGTTTCTGATAACAAACCATTGTCAGACGACATCTTCAATAATGTATTTGAGAATAAGAGGATCCAAATATGTTTGGCTTCCTTGTAGGAGCAATACACATCACATAGATTGTTAGATAATGCACTAAGCAAAGTGTTATGACATACTTTATTGAAGTGTAACTATTCTTCAATATGCTTTTGTAGATGTATTGAAGTTGGATTTGGAAGTTGTAAGGGTGAATTCAATTCCACACATGACCAACAAAGCATGCATACTTTCATGTTAGCATTAACAACTTTGACAAATGAAAACTTCAATCTTCAATTTGTAGCAACAATGTTTGGCTTCTTTGGTGTAAAGTTAGTGTCAATGTATGGCAAATGTATTGAAGTTGGATTTGGAAGTTGTAAGAGTGAAGTCAATTTCACATGTGACCAAAAAAGCATGCATACTTTCATGCTAGCATAAAAAGTTTTGACAAATGAAAACTTCAATCTTCGAGTTGTAACAACGTTTGGCTTCTCTAGTGTAAAGTTAGTATCAATGTGTGGCAAATGTATTGAAGGTTGCTTTGGAAGTTATAAAAGTGAAGTCGATCCACAAGTGACCAACAAAGCATGCATACTTTCATGCTAGCATAAAAAGTTTTGACAAATGAAAACTTCAATCTTCGAGTCGTAATAACAATGTTTGGCTTCTCTGGTGTAAAGTTACTATCAATGTATGACAAATGTATTAAATTTGGATTTGGAAGTTGTAAGAGTGAAATAAATTCCACACGTGACCAACAAAGCATGCATATGTTCATGCTAGCATAAAAAGTTTTGACATATGAAAACTTCAATCTTCAAGTTATAGCAACAATGTTTGACTTCTCTAGTATAAAGTTAGTTTCAGTGTTCATGATGTTTGTGTCATTAGTCCCAAGGCCTTAAGATTATAATTAAAGTTTGATGATAATATAGACAAGGTGGTTTCTTAAGACAAATGTTGTCCTTAAGAATTTATTTGTAATATATTACATAAACTCCTCAGGATACAAAATTTTTTCAAGTGAAACCAAAAATCATAAGAATTAACGAGAAAAAGATTCAAGATAGAAGAGACGAGAGTGAGTGAAAGTGTAATTTAGAAAAGAAGACATCGAATTTTTGAGAGTGAACACTTGACCCACACACATTCTCACTAGGTTACGGAAGAGACGGATGAATGGGATAGAGAAAGGAGAGAAGCAAGGTTCATGCTAACATGAAAGCCAAGGGTCCCACAAGTCAACATTCATGTAACGCAAAAGGAAAACGTCCTACAAACCAAGGGTCAAATGTTCACAACAACAATAACAAGAAAATATGGATAAGACTCCAAGTATGTATATCATCCAAATACAAAAAGAAAATAAATAAATAAAACAAATGGTGCATGGGACATGAACCTCCTTATGCACACGGGAAAATCATCAGGAAAAAGAACAAAAACATACACTGAAAGCTGAAATGAGAACCACAACTTTATGCGTACAATACCCATCACTTTTCCTACCCACTTCGTGTATATGAAGAGTTATTATAAGTAAACCTCTTGAAAGTGTGAAAACTAAACAATGTAGTATTAGTTGCCTTTTCTAATACCCAAAATGCATAACTATCTTACTTGTCCAAGCAAGAGTCAAATACAGAAAGAGCAGCCCTCTTACGAAAATGCTTTAACTTAAAAGTACTCAGACCTCATATTTTATGTACATTTTAGGGTTGGAAATATCCACGTCTTCCAACGGTATTCGCTGGGCCAAAGGATGTACACTCCCCAACATCTCCAAGACAATAGATTTATCACTGCCAAACCAGCCCCAACCCTTAAGGACTAATTTGAAGTTGAATGACCTGTTCAAAGACCGGAAGTGATGGATAAACAAAAAATCAATTGCAATTCGGATAAAAGATTTGACAACGAGACAACTTTATGTAAAGGAATGTCAAAGAACACGAGATTTCACTCAGGGATACAACAGAATATTGAAAAGACATTGTTAAATGTGTCAACCGTTTCTGTTTTCAATAAATAAAAACATGTCAAGATCTTCTAACCCCCGGGTTCAATTTGATGATTATCCGAGCAGAAAACAATAATTCCATCCCCTGTGAACTGGAATTCCACAAGACAGTGATTTATTTACTCCTGACTTTAACTTTCAAACTCCAGTTAACCTTGCCCTCTGGCAGGGGGATGGATTTTGGTAATCGTAGTGGCACCTCATATTCTCCCAATGTCGATAAAGGTGATGGAAGATGCAGGTTATCAGGTGCAATGTTCACGCAAAGTTGTCTCGCCACCTTAAATTAGGACAATATATAAAAGTCAGTAGCAGAGAACGAATGAAGAAAAAAGCAGTAAAAGGAACAAAGAAGCGTACCCTTCTAGGAATGAAAACATTTGGCATACATTTTGGTAATTTCAGACATTTGATCTAAATATGATTTTCTTTGAAATAGATCCTAATCTCTGTGATAAGACACTAATCCTAATTAAATAAGGAAACACATCATGAAAAGTGAAAACCATTCATAAGTGGTCGATATTCCAAAATATTTTTAAGATACAACAATAATATTATAAAATATTATCCCGATATCTAACAATCATTCTCTATTACATTCTGAATATTGACAAGGGTATACACTCTAACAGACTATACTCTTAACTTTAATTTTTTACTTATAGCTAATATCAACAAAACATTTCAACTACAAAGAAAAAGAACAAATATTACCTCAGCCACAAGATTGTCTTTTGTCACAGGAAAACGTAACTCCAAGGGGTCAGCTTTGGATTCACGTGACTTGGCCTTTTGAACATCAATTAACCTTCGCAAGACCTATTAGATCATCACATCCAGGCCCATTTAAAAAATTAAATATTAACTTGCTAGTTTTAAAATGAAATACTATGAAATTATCAACTATACATTTCTATTTTTGAAACTTAGCAAATAAAATCTTCGGTATCATCCCAAAACATAGTCTAAATGGAGGTTTTAATCAGTTGTACATAAAAAAAATGTAAGAGCAGTTAATCTGTATTCTAAGCAAATATTACTAGAAAATGAAGTTAAATTCCCCAAGAAGGATTGCAGAAATAGTCTAAAACAGCAATGAAAAGCTTTAAAGAGTAGACTACAAACCAGCTTAGCTTTATCAAGACGTAGTGCAGCTCTTTCATACTCTTTCATCATATCTTCCTTTGACTCTTTAACTACAGTGAGATCTTCTTGTTTTTCTTCCTCAGTTGGTTGATAGATCTGAATCATTTAAAATATAACACTGCCAAATGGTGAATACAGAGAAGAAAGTTATGTAGACTGCCTATGCACCAAGACAAAGCTTGGAATATTGATAACATGAACCACACGCATTTACATAAACAGAGAAAGAAATGTAAAGAACACGGTTGTCCAAAGAATCAGATATCTGCAGCATTATCATATCATGAATTTAAAAATTTATTCCAAAACGTAGTAAAATAAATAAAATTGAAAGTGGAAATCAATTTATCTAATGATGAATGACATTGACCAGGAAGTAGCATATATAAATAAGTAAAACAGAGATTAATGAAAAAACACAAACACCTTGCGCTGCTCGTTGAGAAGATAAGCAAACTTATCGATGTTAGGGAACGCAAGGAGCTTGGGCATTAGGTGGTTGCGAAAATATCCAGGGGCAACCTTGACAGTATCACCTGCCTTTCCCAGCTTATCTATGTCCTGTAAATTGGAAATTCAAACTTTCAGAAAATTGAATTAAATGCAATCCCATTAAACAAGCATCAGAACTAAAGATAAATATTTACAGTTGTAAGGATGACTTGGAGCTTCCTCTTGTAACGAAGCCCTTGTGAAGCAAACAGGAGTGGGTTTACCACAACATTATCATAACTGATATCTCTAGATCTAACGATCTGCCTAACACCATGTCTGCCAAATTGAAGATAACCCATTCAGATTTGGATTCAGATACACAGTCACCTTTTTTCTCACTGTCAACATTCAAAGACAAATTACTATCAATATGACAGTTTCAAACCAAAAAAACTCATCTCTTCAAAACTAAACGCTTTGGTTGGACCTTCTTAAGAATAACAACAGCAATGGATCTTCCCGTGCTATATAATTTCACATAATACTGATGTTATAAGAGCCAAACTATAAGCCAAAGACCGTTGGATAACCCATGGTCAAACCAATCAAACAACAGCATTGATGCCTCACTGGTTTGATTTCCTGTCAGTCCTCAAAATATGGTAACCTTACACATTAAGCACACAGATATAATCAGTCTCCGAAAACCAGATGTCCGCTGGTAACATTATCGACAGTATTATAATAACAAAAACAAGTTCCATGCTTTTGTTTTTTAGTTTGTGAACCTTGTTTTTATTAAATTACTTCAGATGCAAACAAGAAAACCAACAGGTAGAGTTACTATAGCATCACAAATTCAACCATGAACACATTATGAAACCTTAGTGTATAGTTTATTTCTGAAATGTTCACGCATTTCATCATATATATATATATATATATATGGCATGTGAGTGAGCATGTTCATTAAATCCACAAAGTACATATAACGCCCCTAACACAAAGCCCCGACCAACTCTAGCATGTTCACACATTCTACCCAAACATAGATTGGAAGCAAAAATAAATAACAACACAGCACAAAACTCTGCCAACAAGAACAAAAACACAAAAACCGTCGAGAACACATATATTGCAAGGAACCACTTCAATTCTTTCTGGCCAGGTGGAATGTGAGTTGAATTATATAACTTTTTATGGCAACAGTAGCATTCACGGGTCATGGTATTCATAAAGCGATTAATTTTAGGACACTGATTCAGTGTCGAGTTTCGATGGCAATCAACTAAGATGAACTAAAGCAAATTGTTAATAGCTTCAGATCAATGGAGACTTACCGTAGCCAAAGAACTCGATTAGGGTGCGGGCATTCAAAGCCTGAAACTTTCTTCACCGGGCTTCGGTGAAACGCAGAGTTTTGAGCTGAAACTGAAAGGTTCAATGTTGGACCTGGTTACAGGGTTTAAAGATGCTTCATTCAGGTTCAACAAGGTAAAGTCTTAGATGCTTACGAGGGTAATTCGATGGACATTTTATTTTACAGTCTTCTTTTTTTTTTTAATTGTTTTTTAAAACTAATTTTAGAATATATTTATAATAGTTTGTAAATGTTCCAAAACTTTGGAATATATTAAATATATTTTAAAAGGAATTATGATCTACTTGTTAATTTATAGCGAGATAAACAAAAAAATTATTTGTTTATAGGTTCAAATTAATTTATATTTAAACTAAAAAAAATTATAGATAAAATTTATTAAAGAAAATTTATGTAAGTTAATTGAATTATTTCTTATAATTTTCTTCTCTTAAAATACTTATGCAGAAGTTTTTGTAACTATAATATATTAAACTTTTAATACTTACACAGGTAAATGTTTTAACTCATTAGACTTTATCCATGCTCACATTTATACATGCCATCACTTGTCATTTGATTTCCTAATTATATCCCAAGATTGTCCTAATTAAATTAGAGGAACCATTAATTTTATAGCTCACATTATTTCAACACACTCTATGACAGTAGTTTTGTGGTCTAAAAAGGCATTTAAGTCAAATAGTGAAAATTATAAGATATTAAGGAAAACATAAAATTATTCCAAAATAAAAGATGCACATATATGGAACTTCAAAGAGTCATAAGATGGGTTCAACTTCCAATTCATTAAAAATAATTGGAAAACAACTAAGAACGGTGTTATTCAAGCAATCAATTACTTCTAATATTTCGGACATATAGAGAGGGGTTGCAAAGCTTCATTTATAACTCTAGTATCGAAAGAAAAAAGTGAACAAATAGGTCTTTATGTAATTTAACCGTGCTGAGTATAGTTACTAGTCAAAGATAATTAATATGTATAGTATGTTATAAAAATTCATAATTAATTTAGTATGATATAATTACATACTAATTTATTTATTTTGAAAATATACAATTTTCTTTTTCATAATAAAACTTATTTAATGTATACATTATTTTACATTTTTGAAATAGTTTATAAATTAGTTTGTCAATTTAAAACTTAAAAGAGCTAACGTTCCAACTAGTTTGAGCATTGGTTTATGCCATGGAATAATATGGATTTATACAGAGTTAGTGCAAAATTAAAAAAACCACATATTCTTTAAACAAAGGAAAGGATGGAGTAAATGAGTAAATAACATTAAATTTTTGTGTAAATAAATCTTTTTATTTTCCTTACAATGTATACATTTTTTTATTATTTTCACTTCATAGAAGATCATCCATGTTTTCTTCGGTTGATTGAATTAGTCTGGTCAAAGTTTACCTCACCATTATTTTCAGCTTGATCTATTACTGGTTATCCTTAGTAAGTTTTGGGTGGTCTTGTTTTTTAGAACTCTTTCTACCATCATAAATATTACCATCATAAGCTAAATTGAGATTATAGAAAAAATCATTTCGTTCTTTTTCTCATTTTTCTCTTCTTTTTATTTTATCTTTTATAGTACTTGAGGTTCCTCCCAGCATACCATCTATATTTACAACTTAATAATATGTGTATTCAATAAACCCTATATCCTATATTCTATAAATTCCATGTGAGCTTTATGTAATCATTTTTGCCCCTGACTAATGAGTTGGAAATATTTTTTCACATCTCACCAATATTTGAGAGCAATCATTAATAGAAAAACTCTATTGAAATTTTTCCAAACATCCCTGAAATATTTTGTTTTTTGTTTTGGGGAGAATGAGGTCAACTGAGAAAGAAACCAAAAACTAACAAGAAAAAGGTATAAAGGACTTTAACCTTTCATTCTCTTTCTCTCACTTTAATTTTTTTGTAAAATAAAAATAATAAACCACTTCCACAATGTTCATGGATTACTCCTTGGTAATATGGTGCCTATATCTCTTTATCTTTGTATATCATAACACCACATTGTTAAAGTATCACCAAAACAAAAAGTGTATTGAAACCATTTAAATCTATGGTAATAGAATGTTTTTTACAACAATATAAAAAATTAGTTTCTTAGGAAGAATGAGCAGCCAATACAACATCGGTAACCTCAAGAACCATGGTGCTTTGTTGACTATTAATGCTAGTCTCCTCTGCATTTCTGGTTATTTGGGTAGTAATTCCACTTCTAATACTCCCCCATTCTAGCCTTGGACAACTCCATGTAAAATATTCACTTGTCCATCTATATGTTCTCCTCAATTGTGTCAATGTTACATGCATATAGTTAGTGAATGTCTCTACATTATTCATGAACACACAAATCATATTATATAACAATGCTAAAATAGAAACAACACCACATATGCAAAATAGGCCAAGGAAAGGTTGAAATCCTGTTGATGACACATCTTTCATCTTGCTTTGTAAAGGAGAGCAACTTGAATTGCCTCCTAACATCTCTTTTTCTAGTTCTTCTATCTCTCCACTCTCGATCACTTTTAGCAATGCCTCAGATATGTCGACAGCTAGATTGGAACCCTTTGGAAATACCTGAGTAATTAAGCACAAAATGTACATGCTAATTAGGGAAATTTTCAAAAATAGGGAAAACCTTTTTTTTAAAAAAAATAGTATATCTAATGTTAAAGAAAGTGTCTAGGTTAGGAATGATAAATTTACTTAGTGAAAAATTGATTCAACTATGTTGTTGTGTTATTCATACAATCAACAATACAACTATAGACTCACATATCCCTAATCATTGTACTCATAACAGATAAAAAGTTAAAAATGACTAACACATTAACGACCCATAAGACTCCAACGACTAATATATTAATTACTCATAAGACTCAAACAACGAATATGTTATTTACTCATAAGACTCTGAGGACTAATACATTATTTATTCATAAGACTCCAAGGACTAATACATTATCTATTCATAAGACTCCAAGGACTAATACATATCTATTCATAAGACTCCAAGGACTAATATGTTTAAGTTTATTTCAAACTCAACATAAGTGCACAAAACATAATAATAGTGCTTAAATGTTAAGAGTTAATAGAAGAACACTATCATTATGTTAAATTTCAAGTTTCCCTAACAATTACCCTATTTTTCACTAGTACCAAGAATATCATAAAATAGAAATAATGAGGGAGAGAGACCCACAAAACCTATGCCACCAAGCTTGAAAGTGTTCCCTGCTTTGATGAGACCCCTACATGAGTACTTTGCCAGAAATACCTTTGTATGAGGCGTACTAAGGAAAGCGGCTTCAATATACTTATTTTGAAAGGCCTCAGGGTAATCACTTACAGAGTAAATTTTTCTAATGTTCTCTGGCTTGAACTTTAGTACCTCGGTCAAATACTTCACAATGAATGAATTTCCATTACAACCAACTGGGGAATTTTTTTGTTGAAGGGTTTGAATATCTAAAACAGATGGTACTAGTTGTGAAAAAGTCATCATGGAAGTCAAACTTGCTGTGAAAGTACTAGTTACAATGAGGATGACAAATAACCATGGCGCCATTACAGTTCGAGCCAAAGGGCTTCTAATTGGTTCTCCTGCACATTAGATTTGGAAATGTTCCAAGAATTAGGGATAAGATTGTGATAGAAAAGCTTTGATCAATATCATATCATATGTATAGTGAATATTGCTGATGAAATAGATAAATCTATACATTTATTTTCATAAATTTTTGCCACTATTGCTATAACTCTGTTTGCTTCTTACTATGTTTGAATTACCATCTCAAGTACCTCAAATGAGTATTCACTTCACACTCTCCAAGGAAGGAAATTTCCTCTTATGAAGTTGAACTTTGTGTTAAAGGACTTACTGTGTGCATAGAATATTACAGTGACTAAAAACCAAAGCATGGATCCCAATCCTTTTAGTTCTGTATTAACTTGTCGCTCAATCAACCAAATGACCAATCCAACAAAAATGTGCAATGCTGCCATCATCAACCACATCTCTTTCGTGAAGGCATCTAGAAACATCCATGCTTCCTTTGATTTTGTTGATTGCTCTGGAACCACCATGTTCAGGCCAGATTCAAGATATGGTTGTGAGAAGTCCACTAAATGATATCTATAAGCCATTATTGATGTATCTCCGACAGCAGCATCCAATGTCTACACCAAAACAAAAGTTAAAATTTGTACTATGAAATGCAAAATTGCAAAAGAAATGCAAGAAAGAAAAAAAAGGGATTGTTGGTACTAGTTAATTATTACCATACCTTATTATAGACTTTCTCTACCATTTCATCATAAGAACCATTGAAGGGAACAAACGTGTATTTCAAGTCATAAGGTAAAGTATTAATGGCTGCTTTGAAGACATCAATTGAGAAACCAGTGATAGAAGTGTTATTTGTCTTTTGATTATATGTCACATTTACAAATTGATGAAAGACACCATTTGCAGGAACTGCTATTTGCAATGTCTTTTCCTTAGTGCTATAAGTCCATCCCTTAGGAACAAACTGCAAGCCACCTGGCCAATAAATTGTACTCAAAACTTTAGTGGAAGAACCATGTGTCTTCATTATCTCTGTTTCCTGTTGTGTAACAAGGTTTTTAGTCAAACCTAGTTCTAGAGACCATAATCCCAACTCTCTGTAACTTTTACCTATCACATTAATTATGCTGAAGATTGGTGATTGTTGTATTTTTCTATTGTTGGAGAGATTAGTTCTGGATGATTGTTCAAGGCTAAAATTCCATTGTAATTTCCTTGTAGCATGAGCAACAACCCAAGTTGCATCGTAAGATTGTAGTGCAAAGAAACTCGGATTAATATTATCTTCTTCAGCAAACTCTAATGCAAACCTCCTTCGAAATTTAAACTTGAATCTCCTAAATTTCTCACTTGTTTCAATGAAATGTGTCTTAAATCCAATAACTCCTTGCATGTTAACGATAGAAGTTGAGTTAACCGAATCAAGAAGGCTAGCAACCCCATCTGGGATAACCCAAACTGAATCTTTTTCCATCAAATCCATTTGTTTTGCTTTCTCAAATATTATGTTAGCCATCTCCAAAGAAGATTTCACAATCAAAAAGACCCTATTACTTTTTCTTTTAAGCTTTTTAAGCCCATTTTCAATGGTAGATTTTGGGTCTGAGAGGGAGGACAAGGAAGGCAATGCTAAATGATTATCAATCTCAGAACCAACAAGTCTAAGAGAATAGGAGAGGTCAAGTAGCATCCCTGGATCAGAGGAAAACGTGTTACTGAGTTCATAAATTGTTGTCACCTTTCTCCATCTAAATTCTCCTACAATGGCTGAAATGCATTGCATGTGAATCTTGATATCATTGCCAAATTGGATGAAGTGTGGCAATTGTGGAGATAACATCTCTATGTTGATTGTGGGAGAAGTTAGAGACAATATAGGAATATTCTTTATGGTGTCATTTAACTCGCTTGCAATTGTCGCTTCATTGTGTGTTATTGTTCCAATGAGGGCAAGCACTTGCTCATTCTGTGTGAGATTCAAAGCTATACATATAAAAGCATAATAATGTTACATTTAAGTTGAAGAACAATTAAAGGATTGAAACTATTCTAAAGTGTGTTGTAAACATATGTAAGTCACTTGTGATAACTTTATCAAACATTTAACCTTTATGTATCAATTTGTTTCAACTATATTTTATAGCTATATTTCTTACAACTATATCAATTTTCATATACAACTAGTAATTTCTTTATTATACCTAGGATTAGATGTTAGGATTGATTTGTCGTAATAGTTAGACAAAAGAAGTCAATTAAAAAGTAAATGAAAATTCAAAGATCTAAATATAAAAAAGAACCCAAAAACTCTTTTTTTTCAATAGTAACTAAAATTTATCAAACAATTTATATAATTATGAAATAATTTATCCATTATCCATCCAACTTGAAATTTTACTTCACTAATTAAGTTGGTTTAACAAACCTCAACCTTTTGTAAGCTCAATTAAATTCATACATACAATTAATTACGGTTAAAGGTTTTTCAACATAGTGTATGGTTGTGTTATTATTTATGTAACCATTATATAGTTTCATCTAGTACTTATTAAAATGATATTAAAATATTATAAGGGAACTAATTCTTAGAGGTACATTTTTAAGTTCTATGTGTACTTGTTATATGTTACATGAAAGGATGCTCATTAGTTTCATGGCATTTAAGGAAAGAAGCATGTGTGACTTTATATGGTTTGAATTAATTTTAGTATTTTTATTTTGTATATATGATTTATTTTAATTTTAGTAATTTTTGAAGGATGAAAAGCCTTTTCAAGATATATATATAATTTTGTAAACTTGAGAGAGAGAAATCACAAGAAATAAATATTTGGAGAATCAAATTGATCGTTCACCACAGAGAAAAACACGAGAAAACACAAGATAGGAAAAAATAGAAACAAGAGAAATTAATGTGAGCATAAATGGTGTTGTTGAAGTTTGTTCCGAATTTACAGAAACAAAAAGTTGGTGGAAGGGACATTACCACTGGCAATTGTTGTAGCCGAAATCCCCTTTGAATTTTGTATATTCAGTTCCAGGTTTGAACAAGTGAAGCTATTGAACTCTTGGACTGCAATTTCCATGGCTACTTTCTGTTGCTTACCCATTAGTGAATCCAAATCAAGAACAACACCTATGTTCTTAATGGGAGTGCTTAGGCACTGATGTGTTGCTTCATTAGCCAGTACAAACCTTGGCCATGCAAACAAATGCAAGACAAAGAAGAAGATAGATTGTGACAAGGGACAAGTCCTTCCCATTGGAGAAAGTGATAATCAAGAGTAAACGTACACTTGCACTATTATATAGCCCCCACATTCTTTCATTCACTTCTTCGTAGTTTGACTCCAATAACACCTTAACTAGTCCATTCTATTTTATTTTGTTTCCCTACTTATCAAGACATTTACTTCAAGCTATCACCCATATTTCAAGAGATGGAGTTGACAAAACTATATTCCCATGTTCACTATACAAGTTTTGACAAGATATTTCAAGGGATTGTTTATTTTGATTGTAGCTTAAACAAACTTTTAACATTTTCTTTTAAGTGAAAGATAATTTTATTTTGATTGTCTAAAATTATTATATCCGAGAAAGTATTATTTCGAAATATTTAATGAAATAGGATATACATATTCTACCTTTGTATGTTAACATTGTTTAAGCTTAAGAGAAAGAGATTTCAAGAATGTATGAAAACTGGTATTTTTAAGATTTTATAAAAGACAAATTATTTTTATTAGTCATAAAGTATAATTACTCATTTTGTCTATGTTTTTGTCTAAAAAAGTTTGGTTGGTTCTTCATTTGGTTATGATTTGTGAAAATTGATGTATTTTGGTCTTATTTTTTGAAAAATTGATGCAATTTGATTATTTTTGTTACATTTTTTGGGATGGATCATCAATTTTTCATCAAATTTGACACTAGAATTATATTAATTATACCAAGAAAACAAACCATCTTAATAACAACTGCAATTTTAATGAAAAAATCTTTAAACTATTTTAAAAAATTTAATAGAAAAGACCATTTTCACAAATTTAGACCAAATTGATACTAACAAAAACAGTGACAAAATAGTGATTAAACCTAATTATATCTATAAAAAGTTCTATTTTATCTTAAAGCCATTGTCTCATTACAATTTTTCTTTTCTTATCATTAGCGGAAGCACACGAATTTTGTGCATTTATATTCATAGTTTTTTTACATTAAAATAAAAAAAATAAACAATTTTATAGGAATAATTTTTAAACTTTTAAGCAGAAAAGTTATTAATTATTTTGAAAAGGAAAAAGTATATAATTAATGATTTTATTAAATAAGAAAAATATTATAATTTATTAAAGAATAAAATTGTATGATTAAAAAGTAATATATATATATATATATATATATATATATATATATATATATTTCGGTTTTCAAAATAGAACTTATTTTTCAAGATAGATAACTAAAACATACTCAGCTCTATTAAGAAAAAAACATTTTCCTCTTTTTGTGAAAGTTCCTTTAAGAAAGTTAAAGAGAAAAATTATTATTACCTGGAAAAGTACGCAATGCACTACTTGAACCAATAAATATATAAGAAATCCAAAGTGTTTGACTAAAGTGTTTGAACCATTTAAAAGTGTTTGCTTCTAAAATAAGGACCAATCAGTGTTGTGTCACATTGGAGTTTGAATTGGTCATTACTGGGAACATTTCTAGCTGTTGCTTGCTTCGATTTCTTTCTATTTTTTCCTTTCCTTCTTTCTTACACAAATAGTATCTTTTGAATATTCTAGGTATTCAACTCTTCCTTCAATTTTGGGAGATAAGTTAATGTCAATTGGGTTGAGAGAAGAGTAAAAAAGCAAAAAAATAAACTAAAAATAAAATATGAAAGGAAAGTGTGTGGAAATGATGAAAAAATATAAAACAAATATGTGCACTCATTAGAAATCGTTTTATACATAAACAAATTAATTTGAAGTAAATTGTTTATATAGATTCTTCAAATTTTCATTTTTAACTTAGATGCATAATCTAATTTTAGTTTATGGGAAAAAAATCTAATTTTATTTTTAAAATATTTAAGACAAAAGTATATCCAAACCTACCTTAACATCCATATCTTTTTGTTGTTTGATTTATATAAAGAAATAAAATGATTTTCTTTTGTGTGAATGTGTTGATATACTTATGATATTTGATTATGGGAGAGAATTTGTGCATGGACGCTTAATTATTGATTTAGTACCCCAATTTATTATTTTTGTTCATTCTAGTCTTCTTATTATTTTTGGGTTCAATTTAAATTTCTAATTTTTTTAAAAAGGTTTAATTTACTCTTATTATTATTTTTTTTAATTTAGTCTTTTTTTTAAATGATTCAATTTTGTCCTCTCTAAATTGAGACCAAATTAGTAATTAAACTTAATTACAACTTATATGTACATGTTAAAATCATTTTTTAGAATTTAAATATCAATTTTAAAAGTATTTTAGAATATAAATATTAGAACAAAACATTTAATAATTATATTCTTATAATATTTTAAATAATTGTATTCTATTTAGCAATTAAATATAAGAATTTTTTTTAATTTATAATTAAATTTAATAACTTATAATTGAATTTAAAAAATAATTAATAAAAATGTCAATTTTAGAAAAAAATATTAGTAGAATTTGTGTAAAAGATATTACATTTGGTGTCAATTTGAAAGGGAGAAAATTGATTTATTTTAACAAAAATTATAACTAAATTGAACAAAATTAACGAATATAGGAATTAAATTGAAAAAAAAAACATAACCACAAACTGACATGTGACATTGATATTGACACGTGACATAATTATGACTTGACACATGGACAATTTTTTTTTAAATTAAAAATATTAAAAAAAAATCAGGAGGTGACATGTGGCATGTATTATTCAAAAACGTTAACTATTTAAATACAGTTAGTGAAAAGAACCAAATTAACCAAAATTTGACGAAAATGAGGACCTAATTGAACACAAAACGAAAATAAAAACTAAATTGAATAAAAACAACGAAAATAGATCAAATATATATTTAAGCCTTTGAAATATTACTTCGTATTCAATTTTATTAAAATCATGTTACTTTTATATACTTTTAAAAAGTTTTATATTGAAACATAATTTTAATGTTTTTAAATGAATTGGTTTTGAGTAATGAAATTATTATAAAATTAAAATTGAATAATGTTTTTTAAATATTAACATGTCATGTTGTGAAAAACATCTTCTCTATACATTGTCATGTTTCAAAAGCATGGATTACCTATACAAGTAAATTATCATTTCAATATTTAGAAACTCCATATTAAGATAAAAGCACTCAAATTTACTAATTTCGTGATATTGATGGAAACTATTTTCTTGTTATTTCCAAAATCATTAATTTTACAAGAATAATAATTGTACTTTAATTACTTATAAGACTTTATATCATTTAATTATATATATATATATATATATATATATATATATATATATATATATATATTAATTAGGTGTTTAAGATAATAATACTTGTAATACATAAATGAAATATGAAATAATATTTGAAAGATCAATAGTGAAGGTAAGGAATTTGGCACCAATTATTTTAGATATTGTATTTTGGTTCAACAATCAAAGCATATCCAGACAAAGTAAACAACGGTGGGTCTTACCTTCAGTTATGAACCAAATTCTAAAGTTTCATATTAGGCTTTGGTTCTTGCTAGAACTGAAACCTAATACACTATTTTGACAAGGCTTCATCAACTCCACATTTCATCCTCCGTCACCTCAAAGATCCTTTGAAATCATCATCAACCTTTGTCTTCTCCATCATATTCCCACCTACGTACACAAAAAGGCACGATATCTATCATCTTCATTTCTACATTGAGAACTCAAGTCACGCCATAAGAATCCATATTTGCAAAACTCTCAATCCAACCAAAAACCCCAATCTGCAAAAATCAAGGCAACGAAAAATCCCAACCGAAAACATTAGGGCAACCAAAAATCACAATCAAGGTCCATGTAGGTCACCTTCGCTGTTGTGGAGACTAACTCTCATCGTAGAGACTTGTAGTAGGAAGAGAAACAAAATCAAAGAAGAGAAACGAATCAATGTCACCGTTGTGAGTGACCTTCGCCTCTATGAGTGACATATAATGTCGTGGGTGAATTTGGCCGCTGAGGAGTCTCAACAAAAAATAAGAACTTGATATAAAATGGTAGAAAACAAATTGAATGGGGCGAAAAAAAATCCACTCACCGTTCACTCGAAGTTGAGCAGCGGCAACGACTTGGGTTTGACAGTGTTGGGTAGAGGTGCTCAAGAACAAGCGAAAAGCAGGGCATCGAAGAGTGGAGGTGCTCGCTGACGGCTAGCGTCATTAGTGAAAAAAGAAGGAAGAGCAAAGATGTTAGTTTTGAAATGGTTGAAAAGCCAAGAAAGGGGGGGTTGAATTGGCTAGTTAAAACTTTAGGCTATCTTTGCAAGCTAAAAGCCACCTTTAATTGAATCAAATAGATCACCAAGTTAGGATACAAACAGTACTGAACTATACACTTTCAATCGATCAAAAACAGAGTTAACAGATTGATTTTACTAAACAGATTCTGTTCTGGTATAATCAATCGATTGAAACTGAAAAACAGTCGACTGAAATATTGGGAAAAATGCAGAAATGCGAATTTGAATTTTAAACCAGAAACAATGCTCAAGAATGATCAAGATCAGTTCCAAATGATTATACAAATATGCTCAATGCTTCAGATGCTATGAAAATATGCAAGAACATGAAAAAGATGATTAAAGAACAAGTTCGTGAAACTTTAAAATGAAAATGCAAGAGAGAAAGGTTAGAGAAGAGAGGACACCAAGAATTTTTATACTGGTTCACTCAAACCTGAGCTACATCTAGTTTGTCAAGCCAACCTTAACTTGACTTTGCACTATTTCAAAAGTTTTACAAAGTATTTACCCTTACACTTCCAAAATATGCAAAAACACCACAAAAGACTCTTGAATCACACAAGAATCACACCAGCATATCAAGAACCCTCTTGCAGACCTGGAAAACCACCAGGCACACACACAAAGCTTGAGAAAGATCAAACCTTAGTGGTAGCACAACCTTGCCTACCACAAACCACTTTCTCCAAGCTTTAAACCAAGCCAAAAGCTTCAAGAATTGATCCAAGATCAATCTTCAACAGCTGCAACACTTATGATCACGAAGGAGAGAGTTTCCACAAGTTTC
>Ga0214542_1007716_pt1 | contig 18465 bp, 16 predicted proteins | sample CNSS1metaG_FD_160096 | JGI IMG/M metagenome (GOLD analysis project Ga0214542, IMG submission 160096) | Root nodule microbial communities from cowpea collected in UCLA plant growth center, Los Angeles, California, USA - CNSS1 | ecosystem: Host-associated > Plants > Roots > Nodule | place: USA...
TATATATATATCCCTCAAACAGTCAGTAATCCAATCCAGCAATATTTTTGTTTCTATTAAGCGGAATTTTTAAGCTACGCGGCTTTCGCAATTGGGCCTATTTAGATGCAGGCCCATCACTTTTTTCATCCAAAAACTCTCTCGTTTCTTCTCATCACCCGCTAACTTATCACCAAAACAAGGAGAATTTATTACAATTTTAAAAATGAACATTTAATAATCATTGTCATTACTATTATTATATAACAAATGACTTCACTGGAGAATAATATATATATATATATATATATATATATCCCTCAAATAGTCAGTAATCCAATCAAGCAATATTTTTGTTTTCTATTAAGCGGAATTTTTAAGCTACGCGGCTTTCGAAATTGGGCCTATTTAGATGCAGGCCCATAACTTTTTTCATCCAAAAACTCTCTCGTTTCTTCTCATCACCCGCTAACTTATCACCAAAAAAAACGAAAGAAAAACCCTTGCTTCTTCTCCGATCATCAGTCCCCTCCTCCTCGTTCTTCCATTTTCCGTCCAACAGAGAGAGGGTTCGTAACTTCGAATATTCCTATTTCTGGCCGAATTAGGGTTTGTGTGCCCTTAGCAAAGAAGATTCTTGAACCTGACCATGTTTTTCTTCTTCTTTCTTTCGCAGAGCGACTCGCGAAATAGCGTCATGTCGTGATTTTTCACGATTCCTCTAAACGAAGATCCTGCTCGCTCGTGATCTAACTCGTGGATAGGTAGCACAATCGCCAAGGCGTGACATTCTTCGATTCAGATCGCGGTTGTTACTACCTTGCTTCTAACGATGTTTGGTTCGAACCGTAAGTATTGCCTCCTCTGCGTTAATTCGTAATGTTCTTGCGTGCTTGGTGTTAGGATAATTGTGTGTTTCTGCGAGTGTTGTGGTAGCTTTGGGGAATGATTATTTTATCGTTTATGTTGTTGTTGTTATTATTATTATTATTATTATTGTTCTGTGTTGTATTTGTTGATTGGTGGTAAGTGTGCGTGAAGGGTGGGGGATGGTATTTGTTTGCTTATTGATTACTTTCGTCAACCGTTGATAGTTTGGAGTTATTCTTTCGACAGCTTTTGGGCAGTCTTCGTCGAGCCCTTTCGGCTCTCAATCAGTTTTTGGACAGACCAATTCAAGTACCAATCCATTTGCCCCTAAGCCGTTTGGTAGTACGAGTCCATTTGGTTCGCAAACTGGAAGTTCCATGTTCGGAGGTACTTCAACTGGGGTATTTGGTGCGGCACAACAGTCTTCTCCTTTTGCTTCCAATACAGCTTTTGGGGCTTCATCGTCACCTGCTTTCGGTAGCTCCGTGCCCGCTTTTGGGTCTTCCTCAACTCCTGCTTTTGGTAGCTCATCATCGTCATTTGGTGGTATGAGTGCATGGAATTCTTTTTTCATTTTGTTTACGGGTTGTTTTTGTTGTTTGTTCATTAGATTGTCTTAATTTATTTCTTTCTGAAAGCTGAATATTACATCAAATGTTTTTATCAGGTTGTTCATTGAATTCCTGAGTTCTTTAGTATCATTTAGCTGCTGTCTTCGTTTTTTTTTTCTTCACAATGTTATTGGGACAGTTTTGTGGTTCAATCTGAGAATTGATTTTCTTGGTTTTAGGTTCATCTGTTTTTGGTCAGAAGCCTGCTTTTGGAGGTTTTGGATCTACTCCTACTCAAACAAGTCCATTTGGTGCCACACAGCAATCACAGCCGGGTTTTGGAAGCAGCATATTTGGTTCCTCAACACCTTTTGGAGGATCATCTCAGCCTGCATTTGGTGCTACAAGCACTCCTGCATTTGGTGCTACAAGCACCCCTGCATTTGGTGCAACCAGCACTCCAGCATTTGGTGCTTCAAGCACTCCTGCATTTGGTGCTTCAAGCACTCCAGCATTTGGTGCAACTAGCACCCCTGCTTTTGGTGCTACAAGCAGCCCTGCATTCGGTGCAACTAGCACGCCTGCATTTGGTTCCACCTCTAGCCCAACTTTTGGTAGCACAGGAGGTGCATTTGGGGTATCAAGTGCTCCCGTATTTGGTGGTGGAGGAGCCTTTGGGGCTTCAAGTAACCCTATGTTTGGTTCATCAAGCACGTCTGCATTTGGTAGTTCAAGCACTCCATTTGGGGCCTCTAGTACTCCTGCTTTTGGGGCCTCTAGTGCGCCTGCATTTAGTTTTGGATCCACTCAGGCTTTTGGTCAGTCTTCTTCAGCATTTGGTAGCAGCAGTCCATTTGGTAGTACTGCATCACCCTTTGGAGGTCAGAGTTCAGCATTTGGTGAGTTCAAGAACCATTAGAATTTTGACTGTTATATTTCTATTTTAAAGATATTAGGAACTATAGTATCTTGTGCAAATGTAGTTGAAAGTAATCTCCAAATATTCTCTTGCAGGGTCTCAAACTCCATCATCGACCTTTGGAAATACTGGTATTGGACAGCCAGGTTTTGGAGGTCAGCAACGGGGTGGAAGTAGAGTAACTAGTTACACGGCAACAATTGAAGCAGATAGTGGTACATCTGGACAGACTGCAAAATTGGAATCCATATCTGCCATGGCTGCTTACAAAGACAAAAGTCATGAGGAACTAAGATGGGAGGACTATCAATTGGGAGACAAAGGTTTTTTCTTTTTTTTAATATTGTAAACATTTTTATTATTCTTCTGGCTTTCATTGCAGATGATGATTTTGACTTAATGAGTTATATAATCTAGGTGGACCACTTCCCTCTGGTCAGTCTACTGGTTTGGCAGGCTTCAGTTCGTCTACAACACAAACAAATGCCTTTTCTCCTTCACCAGTGTTTGGTGGTCAATCATCGGCCAATCCTTTTTCTTCCACAACACCTAATTCTAACCCATTTGCGCCAAAGAGTTCCCCCTTTTCTTCTGGATTTGGAACTTCTGCCGCTCCTGCCTTCAGTTCATCAGCTTTTGGTTCTTCAACATCAGCAGCAGCACCCTCTATTTTTGGCTCATCCCCATCTCCATTTGGAGCTAACTCTTCTTCAACTCCCAGCTTTGGGCAATCTCCATCCCTGTTTAATACTGCTCCTGCTCAGACCTCTTCACCATTTGGCTCAAGTATTTTTGGCAATACACAGTCATCCCCATTATTTAGTTCTGCAGCCCCTCCAATTGCACAGACAGGTTCTGCTTTTGGACAGAATACGTCCCCCTTTGGGCAGACTACACCTTTTAGTCAATCAAGCTTGTTTAATTCACCTTCTTCTGGTCTTGTTGGAAGTATTTTCTCGTCAAGTGCATCACTCACTTCTAATAATCTGACCGGTTTTGGTCAAACAGCGGTACGTAATTTTATTTGCATTTGGTGATCAATAATGTTTTTGCATACAATTTTTTTATTTAAAATCACTGTTCATGAGCCAAGATAAACTGGAGTCATATTTGAGCTTTATACTTTACAAACGTAATGAACATTATTCTAATCCAGTTATGTAAGTATTTTATTAGTATTTCTGTAAATATTGTATATAAATGATGAGTAGTAGTAGTACAAAACAACGATGAAGCGTTATCCATTAGGCACGATTTCCGTATGTGAGATGCCAAATGCTCCAGTGTGTACTGCATTTTGAATTTCTAATACTTTTGTTATTTGAATTTCATACCAGCAGCCATCCATTTCAACACCTTTTCAACCTGCACAACCTGCACAGTTGAGTGGCGCTTTTGGCTTTAGCAACTTTGGCCAGACACAACCTGGTCAGTTTATTATATTATCATATGTTTATACTACTGTTTGTTTGTTTAATGCAATGATTGGAGGATTAATGTTTTGAATGACTGTTTTATTAGGGGGTGCAAGCAGCTTCGGTGGCACTCCAGGCCTATTTGGTCAGAATAATTTTGGACTTCCGTAAGTTATAATTAGTTTAAAGTCTTGTATTTAGTTCAAGTTGTTTTTACCCTTTGGAGGTGACCAACGGGCTGTCTCTTTTGAGTTTTGAAATATAAAGTATCCACAAAATTAATATCACACAAACATTGATGTGTCATGGATCCATGAATGAAATTCTGAAATATACAAGATATATGACCTAAATATCCGGACATGAATTTAAGAAAAAATATTTTGCCCAAATCATTCTCCATTTCATTTTATTTGTCCATTTAGCACATATTAAGAAAACAATAAATTAGTTAGTGAATAGGAAATTCTTGCTGAAATGTTCCTACATTCTTCTCTATTTCATTCTTTTGTGATTGTTGCACAATTAAATTGACAATAATTACATCTTTCTATGACCTCACCCAACGTTACATGTTTTATGAATACATAAGACACTAACAACCTGTTTGGTGGTCGGATATATTAAGATAACTATTTTATCCTGCTGTGATATAATAAGTAAGATAACAATTTTATCCTGTTGTGATCAATTGTTTGGCGCATCAACAGGATTTCCTGATCTTATTCTCTATCTTATCCTATTAGTATAGTGCATTATTTATCTTGAGGGGAAGTTGAGTTAGAAAGTAACAAGATGGGATATTTGCCGTTCCTCTTATTTTCACTCAACTCAACCTTCATTACAACCACTATCATCATAATTATCTTTGTTGCCACTGTTCTTGTTGGCCTTGTTGTCCTTGTCATCACCACAACTCTCACCATTACTTTCATTGTTGTTGCCTCTACCACTTCATGTACATTGTCTTCACCATCATCATTATCATCATCTTTGTCACAACCACCACCACCATCATGTGCCAGTTCCACCAATTTTGTTAATGTTAAAACTTATGTTACAACTTCTACCATTTCCTCCACCATTCTTATAATCATTATATTTCTTGTCATCAGTATTTCTATTTTCTCCATCACCATGTCATCTCCATCATAACTATACACTGTCACCATCACCATACCTGCCCAAGTCGCCATAACAAATGTCACCATTTTCTCTATTGTTCTTACCATTGCCATGCCACTATCATCTTGTTTTGACTTTTTGTTGTTGTGACCTCATTATCGTTACCACCACCATCATCATTGTTACCATCTTATTATTATAATTGTCATCACTATACCATCATTTTCACCATCATCATACCACCATTAAGACAATATTATTATCCAACTTTTACCGTGATGCACACCAAATATTAGATATGATTAATGTTTATATTCTTCTTATCCTTGTATCCTATGTATACCATATCCTGACCACGAAAGCAGTCTTAGGAGTTGCTCTCTCAATTAATTGGTTTGTAGCTTGCGATAAATAAGTGGTTGCTTAGCAATATTCTCTTCCACCTAATTGGTTTGTGTCTAGTAATGAAATAGTTTAGATTAGTGAGTTTTTATGAAGGATCACATTGGAATAAAACTGTAATTATTATGTTGAAAGGAGGAAATGACTCAGTTTGAAAAATTATCAAAACCGTAAAGGAAATGACTGTCAGCACAACACCCTTCCAGTTTTGTAACCGTTATCAATTGTTCGTGGTCATTTTGGCTGGAGAAACTTTAACAATTGTGTAAAAGTGTGACAATTTGTGGGCTTAATGGCTGCTCTCTGTTGTTTGTGCTGGCACTAGACAGCCTCTGCTACCTGTGCCTTCACTATACAGTCTGTGCAGCTTGTGCGCTGTGAGTGGGCAAACTCTGTTCTGTAACTTAGTTGAGAGAGAGGTGGAGGTGGTGGCCGATGGGAGAAAGCAGCTAGTTTGCCTCTTTATTTTTGTTTTTTGAGTGGGTGACAGCTAATGATAGAATAAAGCTACTTTTTTCTTTGGTGAGAGGGGATTATGACTGAGAAGCAAAAGTCCTAGGGTTTTCGGGTAAGAAGGGTGTTAGGCCTGGACCCCAAATCAAGTCACTCCTGTCCAAACAGTCCTGCAACTGAGAAGGAAACTTTTACTGTTTTTTTATTAATAGTGTTTTATATTATTATAATCTATAATATTATAGAAAATATAGAAAATTATTGTATATTATACCAATTCAAAATATCTGAGCTCATTAGTTTGCCTCCATCTATTTGAATAATCGGTCTCAATTCGGAAGGAAGAACCGGTAAGAGACATAAAACCATCCATTCTGGTTCTATATTTGTTCGTATAAAATGCTTAGCTAATTCTATACGCCGAACCAAAAAATTCTTTCTTCTTCCAACTTTTCGATCTTCCCATTGTTTTCATTGTCCGGGGATCCCTCTTTTCCTAATTCTTTCCATTCTGTCAACGAATAATCCATAATAATTCTCAAATCTAGATCGGCTAATTGTTCTCGGATATATATCACATTAATACTGATTAGACATAAATATACACAACCAGATGCATTTAAATTGAAAAATGTAATAATTAAATAGAATTTTAAGCTAATAGATAATACTCTAATTGATAAGCAATTGGGAATATGAAGTAAGTTGGATATTTTAGTTAATTCCGATTAATTTGTCTGTATTTTGAAATATTTTTCCTATACCCTTAATAGTATTGGGACTGTCTATTAATCATAGAGAGAGAATAGTGACAACATATGAATAGAGTATTATTTTCTCTAAATCGAGAAATGGACAATTGACATTATTTATTATTTATAGACAACGGTAAAAGGATAATTAATCCAATAGAAAGTTAGAACAAAGTTTTTCTGAGAGAGACAATAAAATGTCAAAACAATGTCTTTTAATTAGGTAGGAGGGAGTAATAAGAAGTAAGAACATTAAATATTATAAAGTATATTTTTAAAAACAAAATAGAATAGCGGCCATTCTACAATCTGCTATCTGGCTATAGCATTTTTTGGCTATAGCATTATAACAAAAATTATAGTAACAAATTTTTCCCTTAATCCTCATGTTGTATTCCCTCTGTTGTGGTCATGCTCCAAGAATTTGCATATTACGTGATTTTATGTTAGAATGTCTTGTAAAGCACCATTAGTCGTATTTTAGTCAAGTATTGGCTCTATGTAAATCGGCACTATAGATTCAAGGACACAAATGGAAAGATAGAATTGCCTGTAACTTTAATCCTCCTGAAATTGTAGGAGCTGTATTTCCCAAATATCTGTTACTAAAGATACTCCTTTTATATGTATCTAGGATTATCGTGTGTATTGTTATTGAAGCCTATTTGTTTTAATATGAAATGTCTTTTGAATGTGTGCGGATATTGTAGTTGGTGTTCTCATTATTTTTTGTTTTTATGTTTGGCAGGTCTTCTACCCAGAATGCTGTGGCTGTACAAGCAGTTCCGAATACAAATCCATTTGGAACACTTCCTGCAATGCCCCAGATGTCAATTGGTCGAGTTGGAACCACTCCTTCAATTCAATATGGAATCTCTAGCATGCCTGTAATATCACTTTCTTGTTTTAACTTTCGATATTTTTTATTTTATGCTAATTTAAGGCTATATTTATTGAATTTTTTGACCATCCAAACTGTGGTCAACAATTGAGTTTTAATGAAAGGTAATGAGTTCAATGTCACCTCATTTCAGGCACTAGACAAGCCTGCTCCTGTTAGAATATCATCTTTATTAACATCTCGGCATCTCTCACAAAGACGAATAAGGCTTCCTGTCAGGAAATATCATTCTAAGAATGATGGTCCTAGGGTTAGTATTTTTAGCTGTTTTTTTCTTTTTCATTCAATCTAGGTGTCTAGTGAGATAATCTTTAATGGAGAGTTGAATATGTTATGTCTTAACTTCTCTACTCTCTTGCAGGTTCCATTCTTTAGTGATGATGAGGATACTACAACGACACCCAAGGCTGATGCTCTGTTCATTCCTAGGGAAAATCCAAGGGCGTTGATCATTAGTCCCATGGAGCAGTGGCCGGCAAAGGCTTCTGAGAAGGCAATAACTTTTAAGGATAGATCCATACCCGGAAATGAGAACGGTAATATCCTTTTTATTGTTTGTATTTAGTGTTCTATCTTTCCCTTAATTGAATTGTAGGAGAGTAGAGAGTATTCGTTCAGTACGTTGATTATAATGTTTTCCGACCATAGATTTGTGTACCAGTGTTTACTATGATGGAATAGAGTATTCAATTTTGTTTTGAAAACCCTATGGATGAATAATGTCTGAATACTACAACTGTAGATAAATCACTTTATAAGCTTGCACAGCAGTATTTTATATATATGTGTGTGTGTTTCCTAAAGCTACTCAGACTTCTTAAATGAACTTATCTAATCTAATTATCTTATTTTTTAGATAGATATGTTTTTTAATTGAAAAACCTTGCCATAAAATGTGCTGACGAAGTGCCCATGTTTTTTTTTCAAATGCCATTTTCAGGGAATATCTCTAAAGAGGCAAGTGTAACACCTCATAGAACCAGCTCACAGGATAAAGATAAAGATAGTACGTACTCCTAATGAATTTGCAGTATTTAATGTATTTATATAATATAACGCTTGTCCCGTTTTTGTGCTTTTTAATTTCTGTGCCATAATTTATGTAAATTATTGCAGAGATTGGTGTAGAAAACGGGGTTGTGAAGGAGCAAGGTCAGCATTCAGCGTCAAAGCCAATGTCGAACGGGAACAATGAAGATCATTCTTCACAAAAGGCAGACATGTACAAGACACTGAGTGGTCACAGAGCTGGCGAGGCTGCTATTGTATATGAGCACGGGGCTGACGTTGAGGCACTAATGCCAAAACTGCGGCGATCTGATTACTATACACTGCCTAGGATACATGAACTGGCGGCGAAGGAAAGAGCCGAACCAGGATTCTGTAGTCATGTGAAAGATTTCGTGGTTGGAAGGCAAGGCTATGGCAGCATCAGATTCTTGGGTGAAACGGATGTAAGAGGGCTTGATTTGGAGTCCCTGATCCAGTTTAACAATAGGGAGGTGATTGTATACATGGATGATTCAAAGAAACCTCCTGTTGGACAAGGTCTGAATAAGCCTGCTGAGGTCACACTACTCAACATCAAATGCTTTGACAAAAAAACTGGACATCAGTACACGGAAGGACCAAAGATTGAGAAATACAAGGAGATGCTCAAGAGAAAGGCTGAGGACCAAGGTGCTGAATTTGTATCATATGATCCCACTAAAGGAGAGTGGAAGATCAGGGTTAACCATTTCAGCGTCTACAAGCTGCTCGAAGAAGATGTAAACACTTGGATAAATCATGAAGATCTCAACTAATGGTTGCTTCAATACACATTTGATAGTTTCAGAGCCTAAGTTCTGCTTTGAAATGTATTTTGCTTTTCCTGTAAATTGTCACTGTGTTGTGGTTAGATGGATATAGCTTGGGCCATCGTTCATTTGCTTCGTATCTTGTTTTACGGTTGGTTGGGGATGTTCAAATGTGGGTTTTCCAGCATCATTTTTTCACGCACTTCAATTTTGATTCCCATACATGTTATGGTTATTTTTAAGTTCTGTTTGTTTTTTTCATCATGGTGAAGTTTCATTTTCATCTCATTTGCTAAGTATTTGGAATCTTTCACGAATGTAATGTTTATTTCAGGACTGGACCTTAGTCAATTTCTTTATAAAGGGTGTTTGAGACAGTGCTTTTTCTAATAAAAAGGTTTATACTATTTTTTGTATCATTTAAGATAACGGAAAAAAGTGTTTTGCTAAGTCCCAAACATTCCTCAAATATTTTTATAGAAATAGCTGATTTTTATATTGGAACATTTGATTTATTCAATAAATTTATGCAAGTAAAAGTTGTGATTATAATTGATTATAAATAATGTTAATAATCAAATGTAATGTATAATTGATTAATTAATATTCTTAATACTATCGACACAAACACATTACTAAAATTTGTTTCAATTTTGAGAATCACTTATTCAAGAAGCATTATTAGAATAGGCAGAAAATTACTTATTTAATTAGGAAATTTATTAAAAATATTTTATTTAAAAAATAATAAATCGGTTCAATATATCACAATTCAATCCATAATACAAGGTAAGATAAAATGTGTAATATATATATATATATATATATATATATATATATATATATATATATATATATATATATATCCGTGAATAATTGATTGTTATGTGTATTTAATCGATTATTTAATTACTAATAAGATGGATAAGGGCATAATATCTTAGTCGCAAATGCGTTTATCCGTTAATAATTATTAATTAGTTTTATTTGATTTTCTTTTTAAATTTAAGTGATTAAAATAAAATTATTAATAAAAAACATATTAACCATGAAAGAATTTCATTATTTAATATTTGACTTTATATATATATATATATATATATATATATATATATTATTTATATATATGATAGTGAAGTTATTTTGTAAAATATTAATTTTTTTAAATTTATGTTTTGGTACAATCATTTAAGTTCATTTTTCAGAAAAATTAAATTATTTATATTAATATTTTATTGAGTAATTTGATTTAAATTTTACTTAAAAATTAATTTTTATCTAAGTTTATATTTTTAAGACTGATTTTTAAAAAATTTTACTTAAAATTAAAAGAAATTAAAATATTTGTAGCTATCTGAGAATATGTAGATACGTAAATATTTTTTTATGAATACTTGGTGAGCTACAAGATAATTTTAGGATTAAAAAGATGAGTTTCCAGTTTTTTTTTTTAATAAAATAAAGTAACACTATACAATTTTATGGAATTAAAAGTTTTAAATAATATTGTATGATTTTCATCTAATAATTTGCTTAGTGATTGAAAAGAATGACACAATAAAATCACACATCATAGTATAAAAGTTCAAATCACTCTTATATTTTTAATTGTAGATCCTCAAAGAACAAATTAACTTGAATAAGAAACACTTAAAAAATAAAAGTATTGAATTATATTCTGTGAATCAAAAGTATGTAGATATGCATTAACGTGTCTCTCTTTACCGTGCATATGAATGTGTTGTATTTTTTTCGTTTTATATTTTGTAATTTTTTAAAATATATTTTGTTTTTATTATATATAAATCAATGATGTGAATGATGATTATTATTATTGGTTTAATTATATATAATGATAACTTTATAATTTAAATATATTACTGATTTAATTAACTATAATAATTTGTAATAATAATATTAATATTAGTATTAATAATAATATTATTATTATATTAAAATTAAATATGTACGAGTTATTGTTAAAGTAAAATGTAAGCATATTGTGTAATATGGTCCCGTATAAATTAAATACAACATAAAATTAATGTTAAAATTTTTGAATAGAAATACATGTAGATATAAACACTTGTATGTTATATTAAAATGAAATAAATGTGTAAGGGTAATTATTAATGTAAAATGTAGGCATATGGTGTTATATGTTCTCGTACAAAATATATAAAACATAAAATTGATGTTAAAATTTTTAAATATAAACATATGTAGATATAAATATAAACATGTATATTATATTAAAATAAAATGTCTATCCATGAGTCGGTATTCAAGTAAAATATAGATATATTGTGTAATATGGTCCTGTATAAATTAAATATAACATGAAATTGATGTTAAAATTTTTAAATAGACACACACATGTACATGTAAACACTTAATGTTAAAATAAACTGAAATGCGTATACATGGGTCGTTATTAAAGTAAAATGTAGGCATATGGTGTAATATGGTTCCGCACAAAATATATATAACATGAAATTGATATTAAAATTATTAAATACAAACACACACACACACACACACACACATATATATATATATATATATATATATATATATATACATATATATATAGTTAGGGAATAACAACATCACTCATTCCCTGCCTTTCACATGCTTAGAACTATTTAATTCACTGTCGGGCCCACACAAAATCAGCTAGCTTGGAATTATTTATTTTCATCCTGGTGCTACATCTCATTCCTCCTAATGTTGCCACGTTTTCACCTTATTAAAGCCTCATTTTGTCCTCCTTTAGTGCCTCTCGTTGCCACATTTGTTACATTACCTTCCCCTTTAAGATAAACCTTGTCCTCAAAGTTAAATTCTTGAAAAGCCAACCGAATTATAGAAACCTAACCTCTTCATAGTTAATTAAATCTGCAAGCCTACTTCCCTTACTTCCTATTCCTACTAAGTCCAATTCTAATGGCCCAAAACCTGGAATTGTAAAAAAAAAATATCACTAGCTGAGATACAAAGAGAAAGGTCTCTATTACACTTGTGATGAGAAGTTCACGTCTTTTTATAGGTTTTCTACCATGACTTATTTACTATTACAAATGGATGATGATATTGATGAGTGCACACTAGATTCTCCTATTGTGAATGAAGAAGCATCGGGACTTTGCTATTAGACTACCATCTCTTTTACAATGCACTTAAGGGTTCCTCGGGTCTCGGAGCTATAAGGTTCCATGGTACAATTAATGGCGTGACAATACATATCTTACTTGATAGTGGTAGTTCCAATAACTTTTTACATCCTCGCATTGCTAATTTTTGGAAACTACCAATTGAACCGGCTCCAAATTTTCAAGTCTTAGTTGGGAATGGGCATTTGTTAGTTATTGAAGGTTTGGTGAAGCAGCTAGAGGTAATGACTCAAGGCCACTACCTCCACTTACTAGTATATCTGCTTCCGATTGCGGGTGCTGATTTGGTTTTGGGCACCACATGGCTTGCCACTATGGGTCCACATATATTAGATTATAGCAAACTTACTTTGAAATATTACAAGGATAACCAATACGTGACATTACATGGTGAAAGGCCCCAATTACCGAGGCCGGCTCAATTTCACCATTTGAAGAGAATGAATAATACTCATGCTATAGCTGAAGTTTTTGAAATTACCTCAAAACATGGCACCTGAATTGGTGTTACTACTGAATAACTATCGAAGTATCTTTAATGTTCCAACTACTTTACCTCCTTCTAGAACTCATAATCATGCCATTCCACTGCTCAAGGATGCGCCTCCCGTGAAGGTCAAGCCTTACCAATATCCACATAGTAAAAAATAGCAGATTGAAACAATGGTCCAAGAAATGCTTGCTTCTGGAATTATCATGCCTAGCACGAGTCCATTTTCTTCACCCATTATCTTGGTTATGAAAAAGGATGGAACATGGATATTCTGTACTGATTATAAAGCCCTGAACGCCATCACTATCAAGGACAACTTTCCAATTCCCATTGTAATGAACTCATTGATGAGTTATATGGCTTTGATATATTTCCAAACATGACTTGAGATCCAACTATCATCAAAACTTGGTTGTCGATGGGGACATACAGAAAACGACTTTTCGCACTTACCAAGGTCATTATGAATGGTTGGTAATGCCATTTGGGCTTTCTGATGCCCTTGCCACCTTTCAAAGCCTCATGAATAATGTTTTCAAAGATTACCTTAGAAAATTTGTTTTGGTCTTTTTTGATGACATATTGGTCTATATTCATACTTGGACAGAACACCTATCACATTTGGAGCTTGTTCTTCAATTGCTACAACAACATCAATTATATGCCAAATTATCCAAATTTTTATTTGGATTATAGCAAGTGGATTACCTCGGACATACAATTTCCGGGCAAGGAGTAACAATGGATAGCGATAAGGTACAAGCGATGTTACAATGGCCAATTCCAGTTACTATAAAACAGTTGAGAAGATTCCTTGGACTAACTAGATATTATAGGAAGTTTATCAAATCTTATGCCATGATAGTTACACCCCTGACTGAGCTCCTTAAGAAAGATAACTTTATATGGGGAGTTAAAGTCGATAAAGCTTTCAACATGGTCAAACGAGCCATCACACAAGCTCTAGTTTTAGCATTACTAGATTTTTCACAACCATTCAACCTAGAAAATGATGTTTCAGGGATTGCTATCGGTGCTGTCTTGAGCCAAATGAACCATTCTATTGCGTATTTTTCAAAAAGGTTGAGTGCACAAATGCAAAATCAGTCCGCATATGCAAAGGAATTTTTGCTATTACCGAAGCTATGACTAAATTCTGACACTATTTGATTGGTCATAAGTTTATCATTCGGACATACCAAAATAGCCTAAGATCACCTGCTGATCAAGCTGTTCACGTTGGCCGACGAGTTTGGTAGTCTTGGGACATTACGAACTATGGTTCGTATCGGGAACTCCACCTAGGGTTACAAAGTGTAGTCCGTAGCAGGTTTCCCACACGTGTTCTACAAGTTGTGGCTTGTAAGTGTGGCAGCAAGGGCATCTTGAGGTATTCATCTAAAGAGGTAGAACATGGATAACATGGTGGTGGTCATGTCGTGTGGAATCAAAGGATAGAGTTCCTTTGATGTGTGTGTGCCTATAGTTGAATTATGTTATTATATGTGTTACTTGTTAGCTCACCTTATCTGCTTGTGTTTGGTGATGATCATGTAATCCGTTACACGTAGCAGATGATTTACAGGTGGTTCGGGTGAGGCATAATATCAAAGAGCGACAAGCTGGGAAAAGCTTTTACAAAGTTTTATTATCACATGGATTTTTTTTTATGATTTTGTAAACAATGTTTTACTAGACATTGAGTTTTGTAATAGTTATTGAACTTTACAAATTTTGAGCAATGGTGATGTAATAAATGGTTTTAATTTTTCGCATTTTGGGAAAAGACAGTATAATAAATGAGATTTATTTATATTTTTTCTATTTTATTTATTAAAATTAGTAATATTTGACCGTCATGTTACATTTTGTATCAAAGCAATGATTTTCAAAAGAAGAAGAACATTTGTGGAAGAAAAGAATAGTAATTAAGAAGAAGAAGAATGAGGAAGAGAAAGAGGAGGTTTGTGGAAGAAAAATAATTAAAATAGTTTTTCTTGGAGAATAAGAAGAGTAATTGTGTGTCAGCCATGTTAATAAGAAAAGCTTCAAATAAATGGAAAAGATGGAAAAACCATCCATTTGGGACATATGTCAATGAATTGGAATGGTCAATTGAGTAACTTCATTATACTAACATTTTCTTAGATACATATGTAGAAAGTTGAATGAAGGATGGTCATAAAATCCAAATTTTGAGATTCAATCCATAATAATCCAAATCGATATTATTTTAAGTCTCGATTTGACACACTAATTTTTTTTTAATTTTTTTTTTACTTTTTAAAAAAACCAAATTAGACCAATCTCGTGGAGATGGTCTATTCAAAAGATTCGGAGACCATTACCATGTAAAAGGGTTCCGATCCGAAATTTTTCTTTTTTTGACTTTTTGAGAAAAGACTAGATCAATCCCGAGGAGAGGGTGTATATCCAAAAGATTCAGTGACCAATACTATGTAGAGGGTCACGATCTAACAAAATCACTTTGTTTTATTATTTTCTTTTCCAACTTTTTGAAAAAACATATTAGACCAATCTCGAGGAGAAGGTCTATATTGAAAGGAACTAAATCAATGACCATTGCCTCGTAAAGGGCCTTGATGTAAAGAAATCGATGACCATTGCATCGCATAGGACCTTGATGTGACAAATAAATCAATGACCATTGCCGCGCAGAGGGCCTTGATGTAAAGAAATCAATGACCAGTGCCTCACAGAGGGTCTTGATGTAAAGAAATTGATGACCATTGCATGTTAGAGGGCCTCGATGTGACAAAGAAATCAATGACCATTGTCGCACAGAGGGCCTTGATGTAAATAAATCAATGACCAATGCCTCGCAAAGGGACTTGATGTAAAGAAATCAATGACCAGTGCCTTACAAAGGGTCTTGATGTAAAGAAATCGATGACCATTGTCTCGCACAGGGCCTCGGTGATGAGAAAATCCATGACCATTGCTTCACAAAGGGTCTTGATGTAAATAGAAGGAAATCAATGACCATTGCCTCACAGAGGGTCTTGATGTAAACATAAGGAAATCAATGACCATTGCCTCACAGAGGGTCTTGATGTAAACATAAGGAAATCAATGACCATTGCCTCGTAGAGGGTCTTGATGTAACATAAGGAAATCAATGACCATTGTCTTACAGAGGGTCTTGATGCAAACATAAGGAAATCAATGACCATTGTCTTATAGAGGGTCATGATGTAAACATAAGAGAATCAATGATCATTACCTCGTAGAGAGTCCTGATGTATAAAAGGAGAACTTGAATTTTTTTGTTGAAGTGTCGACAAACACCACGTGAATGCTTAACATTTGTGAGACTTACACAAAAAAATGTCATTGCTGACTATTTTTTCAAATTTCTTTATTTTGTTTTGGAAATGATATCCAATGATTTTGTGGAGTATGATGGACGACATGATTTGATGATACATGACATGTTATGATTTTATTTTTGAAACTATATGATATGCTTACATGGATGCATGGATGCATGAGTGGAATTTGCTTTTTTTACTTTATTTTTAATTTGAGAGCAAGGAAAACAAGGCTTAGAGGCTAGAAAAAAAACTAGACTTGAGGCCAGACAAAAATGGAGTTTGGGGGCTAGTTGGGAAACTGAGCTTGGGGACTAGTATGGAAACTAGGCTTAGGAGCCAATGTGGAAACTGGGCTTTGAAGGCTAGTTTGAAAACTAGGCTTGGGGACTAGGGTGAAAACTGGGCTTGGGGATTAGGGTGAAAACTGGGCTTGAAGACTATTGTGGAAACTGGACTTGAGGGGTTAGATAAAAATGGGCTTAGGGTGGCCAGATAAACTAGGCTTGGAGGTTAGACAAAGCTAGGCTCGGGAGCTAGACAAAGCTAGGCTTGAGGGATAGACAAAGATAGGCTTGGGGTGGCTAGATAAAACTAGGCTTGTGGGCTAGACAAAGCTAGGCTTAGGGGCTAGACAAAGCTAGGCTTGAGGTGGTCATATATAACTGGGCTTGAAAGCTAGACAAAGCTAGGTTTAGGAGTTAGTACGAAGCTGGGCTTGGGTGTGGACTCTCAAGAAGTTTGAGTTGACCATGTAGTTGCTTATTTCTAAAGTTGATGTACTCAATGCATGTATGAATGACTTGTTATGATGCATGGAATGTATGAATTTTTCTTTTGCATTTTTTTGAAGACAAATTCGAATTAATTTTCATTTCATTGTTATTTCGAATTCATGGAATCATTCTACTTTGAATTTTTTTTCCTTACTTTTCCAAATCATTTCTTTGGTCTAATTAGTTTATTAACAAACACTTTTTCTTAATCATTTCTTTTGAAACACTATTTGAATGACATCCATGAAATTGTCAAGGGTTTAGAAAGGCTTGGATGAGGTGATGAAGATTAACTAGGTAGTTGCCCCAATTTGAATTGGTCTCAAGCACAAAATGCGTTTGAGCTTTCCCTAGTTATTGATGGTATGAAGGAAATGATGGGGACTTTAAAAATTTGCCCCTAGTGTGAGAGCCTAGGGTGGTCTTAGGGTGCAAAAACGTGTTTGGCTTTTTCCTATTGAGTAGACTGAAAAATGATGAGATCTTTAGAAGTTGCCCTTAAACTGATCACAATCTTTGATGTAAATAAATGTCCCAATTCATATTGAATGATGAGAATACATTAATTACAAACAAAGTGACTACCCCAGTTTGGGTGTGAGATTTATAAAGATGGACTATGTTAAGGTTGGTCAAGGTTTAGGATTAGAGTGGAGGATACCGTATAAGCAAAAATGGAATTTCATGAAGAATGAATTGAAAGGGGACAACCCAAATTTAACTTATTTGTTTGATTGCCCATGCTAATTTTGAAGCTTTGAAAACATGTCAACCAAACATAAACTGCCCCAATGTTTAAAAGAAAATCTCTAAACACACTTTTTCAATTCTTTTTTTTTTATAATTTTTTTTAGAACAAACCTGTTAGCAAATAACATTTTTTCTTTAAATTAAAACCTTCGTAATATAACAATCAATCTTTGATCTATGTGGACTTTATTAGGCTTGTATCGTGGCCAAGGCTAGGGGTATGGAAGTAAATGGTAGTAAAGGCCTAAATAAGTGATGTGAGGGTTGTTTCAAACAAGGATCTTTGAATAATGTTTCATTCAGAATTTGTTTGACTTCTTCTTGTTCAACTTTTGCTTCTCTTTTTCTTTTCTTTTCTTGATATAACCATTTTTTTTCTCTTTTTTTATATTTTTGTATTGGTGAATTGTCATTCGGATGAAACAAATGCAAACATTATGTCAACCCCTAGTGTGAGGGTCACCCTTGTTTAGGGTAATTTGAAAGAAATTTTTTGGAAGACTCAAATTGGGTAGCAAAGGATAATTACTTTTATTTTTTTTTTTGATAAAGAAACATCACACACATCATTTCAAATTATGGTTATTTTTCTCAACAAAAACTTTAATTCAAAGGAAAATAATTTAGTTCATGTAACAAGATGTCCCTTTTTTTCTTTTTTTTTTCACTTTTTTTTGTCTTATTTTTTGCCTAGCGAACTTTTCTTCCTTTTTTGTTTTTTTTTTGTGTTCAGAGAGTTTTTTGAAATCATTTTAAGGTATGTGTCCCCTTTATG
>Ga0214542_1007721_pt1 | contig 18458 bp, 6 predicted proteins | sample CNSS1metaG_FD_160096 | JGI IMG/M metagenome (GOLD analysis project Ga0214542, IMG submission 160096) | Root nodule microbial communities from cowpea collected in UCLA plant growth center, Los Angeles, California, USA - CNSS1 | ecosystem: Host-associated > Plants > Roots > Nodule | place: USA...
GTATATATATATAGATATATATATATATATATATATATATATATATATATATATATATATATATATATATATATATTAAACTAATTATTTGGACAAGGTCTACTCTAGTGCACATCATATACATATTAGAATTCCCACTGCACTAGTATAACTAACATGAGTTCCGTATTTCTTCTCAAATTTTAAACAGGTAGTAATGGTTACATATAGAAGAATAGATGACGTTAACAAATTGTCATGTATCTTGACACAACTCGTGTCAAAACGGTTAGGGAGTTTTTGAATGTATTCTTGTTGGCCTAAAAGTAGATTCTTATAATCACAATCTTGCCTAATCCATGCCCAAAATTCAACCGCCAACTCTCAAATCTTTCATTCATATTCGTTGCTTACAAGAGACTTCAACTTCTATATGTTCACCTATTGTCTACATAAAATATAAACATCTAATCACGTACATTATAAGAACTTTTATTGCACACATGAGAGACGATGAACCGGTCAAATTTCTTATTAGAGATTGCTTTAACTATACAACAACCTCCATAGTTTGAAAATCCAATTTAGTTTGTTTGGTATCATATAAAAATTTCACAAATAAAAATCATTTTAAACACTAAATGGTTTACCAAATATAAAATTAAAGGCATAAGAAAAAGTATTGAGATTAAGAGAGTCTATTATTATGTGATTGTGAGAATGGTTGAAGGATATTTTTCAAGATTAGTAATTTTACTCTTTGGATTTGGTTGTTCAGTTTATAAAGTCTTTTTGTAGTCCTTTATTTAATCAGATTAAAGTGGTTGTCATTACTATGATTATTTGGATGAATTGAAGGATGAGAAACCACAATATATTTTAGGATCCAATTGCTTTTACTTTTGCTATTTTTTTAATTAATAGGAAATTGGTGTGTGTGACTATGAATAAATCTAATAAGCATGTGAGTAAAATTTTTCAATATTCAAACTAGGGAGAGTATGGTGGTTTCATTTACATATCTAATATGACAAGTTTTATCTACTAATTGGCTTAAGGTGAATATTGATGGTGCAACTGGGGGTTGTTGTGGTTTATCTACATGTACTAATATTTTTAGAGAAAGTCGAGGTGAATATGTAGATAGTTTTTCAGCTTTGTTAGGAGTGTAGACTTCTATTTATTTCGATTTTACAAAGATCATTTATACTTTGGAGCATGCTTGGAGGGAAAGCTTTTAGAGACTTTGGTTGGAGAGTGATTCTACTTTAGTTTGTCATAGTTTCTTAGATGAATGAGTGTTTCCTTAGAGTTTTAGAGAGAGATGATGTTGGTGTTTGCATTTTTGTAAGCATATGCAATTCAAAGTTTCTCATGTTTTTCATGAGGGAAATCATTGTGTTGATAAGTTATATAATTTGACTTTTATCCCTAGCAAACAATATAAATGGTTAACATTTTACCTTCATGTATTTATTTACAGTTTTTCATAATAGGTTGTTTCATGAAGTGCTATTATTATCATAGGTTTGGTGTGGTTACCCAATGCTTTGTATTCATTTTTTTTTTCTTTTTTCTTTTAATAATTTTTTATGTCATGACAAATGATTGATGGACTTTGAGATGTCAACTAAGATGTCAAAGTTCATAATGATACTTAGCGTGAACATATTTGGAAGAGAAAATGGAGATGATTATTTATAAACATTTTTGTTTAACACATTCATAAACTAATACACTTATTACAAAAGTAAAGTACTTATGTTCAATAAAAAAAAGTGATATTATATTATTAGAATCGCATAACGAAATGTTTGCGTAAGACAAAAACCAAGATGACGAAGGGTGAATTGAGTTATTAATAAATATTTTGCTTTTAAATTTTTTTTCTTTTAATATCAAAGTTTAATGCATAATGTAAGGCTCGAGAATTATGAATACCTATAACATAGTGCTAAACATATGCATATAGCATGCATAATGCTCACTAATTTTAAGATAAAACATGATAAAATCTGAACCCAACTTTTTCATTTTCTATTTACATTCATCAAAGCACATCTTGAGTTTATAGCGAAGATCCTCCCTAATCTTCACCAGATCTTTTAAGATTTATTGAAGAAATTTGAGACACCTCTGATCAAAGCTAGAAATGAAGTGACAACAATTGAATTATGATAAATAATTTTAAAATTTTTTAAGAAATTTGACTGGACTATATATCATTGTTCCTTACTACTTGATTCAACAATTGAATGATATCAATTAGAATGTTTTTGGTCACTATCAAATCCCCACTTTATGAATTATTATAAAGTAAATTGGGCAATCATGCTGAGCTTGGATGCATGAATGATGAGTATTTTTTTCTTTTCCTGCTATGTTATTAGTGCAAATGATAAGTAATTTTAGGTTTTGCTTATATGTTGTAAATTATATTTATGTCATACTTTTTTTTTTTTTCTCTTGCTTTCAAAGGTTACTCTAAAATGAAAATTTCCCCAAAGCCACGTGGTTGTGCTCATGGACTATGGTTACGATCCACTAAAACAATTGAGGTGAAACATGAAATATAAAGAAACACATTGCAAACCTAATCTAAGAATCAATCTACATGAATTATGAATTATGAATGATAAAGTTAAGTAACGTCCTAAAAAAAATTACAAACTCATTACATTATCTTAATATTAGATTGGAAGTCTATCATAGCCAGTATACAAATTAATTCATGATTTATTAGTATTAAATATATTCTATACTATAAAAATATATAAAACATAGTCATACATACAATTGTATTTTCATAAGTCTATACTTCAATCCTAGTATAAAGAAAATATTCTTTTCTATAGCTATCTAGATTTAAACTTTTTTTACATTTTTATTTCTATTTTTCCGGTTATGGTAAATATTTTTTTATAATTTTTTATTATAATAACTATTTTAATTAAGAACACACATGACAACACCTGAATTTTTATTCATACAATATAAGTTATTTATATAAATTTTTTATTTTCATATATTATATACAGCATTAAACTTTTATTGCTTTTAGTGATATGCTTTTTTTATTCAATAATTTAATTGTATCATTGTATTTAAAATTAAAAAAAAAAAGTTACATTTTTAATATTATAATGAATAACCTCAAAAATCACCGTCCAAATCCCAGTGGGCCTAATAACACCCTAATCTTGGAGTCTTTATTCTAATTTCATCACGCTCTTTACGTATAGTTTATGCAACCTGAATACACTTTACATTTTAAATTTGATAAGGTACGTATTTAAATCTAATAAATTAATAATAGTATAGTATTTAAGCCGAGACACATCGTTTGTTACCGTTGACAGACAAGAGTCTGCGCTTGAGAAGTGTGGCGGGCCCCGGTCCCACCCAGTTTCGAAAATCAAGGCAAAGACTTCGGTGTCAGCTCACGGCAAACTAAGAACAACACACCGTTTGTTTCTGTTAACTATTTAGTTCCCATGTTTACTTCTACAATCGCCAAAACACCAACCCTTCCTTGTCGTTTTATTGTTATAATTATTGTTGTCATTACTTCCGTTGTTTTTTCACTTTTTTCCAGTCTTTCACATGGAAGTTTCCGACACGGCGGCGAACCGGCCTGAATCGGGTTTCAGGGCGGAGATCGATACATCGGCGCCGTTCGAATCGGTGAGGGAAGCCGTCTCGCGGTTCGGCGGCGTTGGGTATTGGAAACCCATTCTCAATGGTCTTGGCAATAAGCATTTCGCGCCTGAGGTAACAACCCATCAGCGTCTTTTTGCTTTGAAGCTGTGATTCGTGTAGTAACCGCATTGCACAAAGGAAAAGCTTCGACCTTTTCTGGTTTTGAACATTTCGAAGAAAATGGTTTCGTGTGTTGTTTTTGCTTCTGCCAACTCTGTTGTCTATGGTGTCGTGATAAGAAATGGGGATTTGTTATTTTTACTGTTGTTGTTTTTATTGTGCGTAACCATTTTTGTTCTGCTGAGTAGACTTTGGTTTGGATCTGAAGGGCAGTGATCTAAAGTAAAATATTATAAATTGTGAATCTTCACTAAATGTGAGAAGTAGATGATATTAAAGTTCAAATCATTTGCATGTTTTTTTTTCCGTTTGTTTGTTTATTTATTTATTTTCGGGTAGTGTGCTAGCAGCTGCTAAGTAAGAAGAACCCTTCGCCATGACTATGAAGGTCATGCATAAGATATCTTAGCTGGATTATATTTTTTCCAGTGTAACATTTTCGTGGCTTTTTTCTGTTTAGATAAGGACAACTTAAATGCAGTTTTTTTTAATGCTTTTTTATGATGTTTTCGAGTTATATTTCGGCATTTGTATTGAGTTAATTTCACAATTAAAGTTTCTCTCTTCTTCTCTTTTTAGCTGCATCACACTCACACAGAAGAGCTTGATCCTGGAAAACTGGAGGATCATGCTGCTTTATTGGAGAAAGAGCTGATCGTGAAAGAAAGGGAAACTCTCGATGTCTTGAAAGAGTTGGAAAGTACCAAAAGGCTTGTGGAGAATTTGAAATCGAAGTTGCAGAAAGAAGAATCTGAAGCGAAATTGAATTTCCAAACGAGTGTGTGCAATGATATGTCTTCTGCTAAAGAAGATAAGAAAAACCAAGTGAATAATGTTGTTCAGGATTTGAAGGAAGGTGGTGTCCAATATCATTCATCAGCACCAGGTTTAATATTAAAGGAATTGGAGCAAGCAAAACTGAACCTGAACAGAACCACAAGCGATATTGCCGATGTTCGCGCTTCTGTTGAATCACTCAATAAGAAGTTAGAGAAGGAAAGATTATCTCTTGAGAAGACACGGGAGAGGTTAACTCAGAACTCTTCAAAGATATGCTGTCTGGAGGAAGAGCTAAACCAGACAAAGCTAAAACTGGTAGTGGCAAAAGATGCTGGTTTGGATAACCCTTCAGATATTACAAAAGAGCTCCATCGGTTGAGTTCTGAAGCAGAGAATTTCAAGAGAATGGGAGAAGCTGCGAAATCGGAAGTCTCGAAAGCAATGTCTGAGATTGAACAGACAAAAGCTATGATAAAAACTGCTGAAATCAGGTTGGTTGCTGCTCGAAAAATAAAGGAAGCTGCTAGAGCAGCAGAAGCAGCTGCACTTGCAGAGATGAAAGCTTTATCTCATAATGATAATTCACCTGGAGAATTCATACAGAAGCATGATGGAATTACCCTTTCGTTTGAAGAGTATGCTGCACTGACCTGCAAGGCGCGGGAGGCCGAGGAACATTCTAAGAAGAGAGTTGTAGATGCTATGCTTCTAGTTGATGAAGCAAATGTTTCAAAAATGGACATTGTGAAAAAGGTTGTTAGAGATACATTTATCCTATGTTTGAATTTTTCCTTTGTATTTTTGTCTGATAACTCGTTCTCATACTTCAATTCTTCAAACTTTCTCTTATTTGTGTTTTATCAAACACTTATGAAGGTAGAGGAAGCCACAGAGGAAGTTAAAACCAGCAAGAAGGCCCTTGAGGAAGCTCTAGAAAGGGTGGAGGCTGCAAATCTGGGAAAGTTAGCAGTTGAAGAGGCGTTAAGGAAGTGGCGGTCCGACGGACACAGACGGCGGTCCTCCATACATAACTCGACCAAGTTTAAAAATGCTTACCCTTCTCACCACCGGAAGGAATCTCGGTTACTCGATGTGAACGGGTTGAATCTGGTACATGATGAGGTGAAACCAGTTCTGAAGCCAACACTGTCTATAGGGCAAATATTGAGTAGAAAGTTGATGATGCCAGAAGAGTGTGAAGGTGGAGCTATGGTTGGAGAAAGAGTGTCGGTGAAACGGAAGGTTTCTCTTGGTCAGATGCTAGGAAGAGAAAATGCAGATGCATCATCCTTCCAAGCTGAGAAGGAAAATGTTCAGAAGCCGTTTTCTGCAAAGAGAAAGAAATTTGGATTTGGTAGATTCTCTCTTCTTTTGACTAAGCAGCAAAAGAAGAAGAAGCCAACACTGAACTTGAGGTGATTGATGGCTTTCTTGATCATCATCTAGTGCTGAAAAACTCATGTTTGCATCTTCGATCTTTCCCATATCAGTGTATCATCCACTTATTGTGCCTGCTTGAGTAGATTATTGTCTGTTGCATTCTTTTACCTCTCCTTGTATATTAACTAATGTTTCCATCTATTGTGATGCCACTTGTAGAGATGATTTATGTCAATTTGACTCTTGTAAGCTGATGTTATATTTCTGATATGCCTGAGGTTGTTCTGTTTTTTTCTCCCTTTTAACATTACACGTGTTGACATGTTTATGAACTTTCTAGGGAATTCACTCGGAAGATATAAGAGTAATGAGACTCTAAAACTATAATATCATCTTCAATCATATTAGGGTTTAGGTCCTAACTTCAATTTTATTTTATTTTATATTATCCGTAATTTAAAATGTCAGTGTTATCATATAAATTAAGTATTGCTAAACTAAATTATGATTTCCATACTGAAAAATATTTATTTAAATTTTATATGGTTAGAAATATTTGTGGAATATGTATCTAAAATACCAGTTTCTTATATGTATTTATGGAATATCACATAGCATAAATTTATTAATGGAAATATTTTTAAAATAAAAACAATCTTTTAGCAACTATTTATTTAATGGAGGTATATAGATATAATTATGAAAGTACTTAAATTTATTAATGAATTTTCATCAGTGAATTATTTTTAATGACACATCTAAATAGCTATTTATTATATTAGGATGATGCTTAAGTAATTGAACCTTTGCGGAAGTGTTAATTGTTTTTATTGTTGATTTCTCGGAAAATAGTTACTATGCGAGTTTTTTCTATTCTTCATTATTAGGATGTGGTAAATTATTCTTTTAACCCGCATATAACTTTCATTTTTGGTTCAGTTAATTTTAAAATTTTAAACTTTAAAAATATACTAATTAAAGTAAAAATTTAACCGAATACGTTTTAAAATATTTCTCAACATAATATTTTTAAGTATGTGATTCTTGAAAATATAATACTTTACCTTATGAATGTTTATGAATACAAGTAATGTGTAAACTCAATCAATTTCGATTATGTTTTTAAACGTATTTGAGTTGAACCCAATTTGTAATCCATTTATGTAACATTTAATTGTACTAAATATTCATTTGTGTTAAATATGTTAAAATAAAAATCAAATAAAAATGCTATTAATGACATGTTGACATTATCACTCACTTTTGACATTTTAAATTTCTTTGGTGAGTTATTCAGTTTAAGTAATTCACTATTTATGTAATATATTTCTAACAAACTAAAATTCAAAATTGATATAATCCAAACCAAAGTGTTTAACTTGAACTGACTTCATATTTAAATTTTAAACTAAAATAAAGGGATCGAACAAAGAATTTCTAAATACAAAATTAATAGCCATTGATTTGGATTTTTACTTTTTTTCAAAACTGATATAGCCGATTAGAAAGGTGAAAAGGTAAATTATAAATAACTAAAAGTAAATTATAAACGTGATAGGAATCATAACTTTTGTGTGACCTTTCCCTTCTCCAGACCCTCGTAGTTGCACCTGACACATTTCTTTAAGACGTTGCCCTAATTTCTTCCACAACAGGCAATCTTCCTTCTTCATTCCTATGTCGTTCGTTATAATTAACGTTTTTTCTTATCATAATTGCCTCCTCAATTTTTCATCTTTGTTATGCATTCATCTCTATGGCTTTTAATTCAATACATACAAACATAATAATATAAATGTCTTTTTGTTTTTATGATCATGCAATTCAAACTGATTTATTTTCTGCAGTTATCTTCGTTGGTTCGACATTATTGTTATGCCACTTATTGTATTATGGTTTATATACGTTGCATATTTGTATTATTGCTAATCTCTACATAATGAATATTTAATTGATAAGGTTGTTGAAAATATATGTTGATGCTGCATATATTCGCTTCAGTTGAAGATTAATTCTGTATACGTGTGTATCTCTGTAACCGTTAGCTTCTGTCTATTTTTTTTTTCTGGTGGAATTTACCATTGGTTTTTGAAGTGTTTGTCACAGGGATCATGGACGGAAGAATGGGGCTTTTGTTTCTGTTTTTGTTGGGTGCTGCTTGGGTTTGCGATGCAAGAGAACTGGCAAACTACGGCGGTAAGATTTTTAGACTAACTTTTTATCATCCTTTTGCTTTCTGTTGTCATGCTCGGTGAGATGCATAGAACATAGTTACATATTCCTCCAGAGGGTTTATTTTGATAAACTTGTTGCAAGTATTTTAGGAAAAAGAAAAGTAAGAATTTTTTTACAAATTAACATATAAGCTATTTTGCCTTATTGAGAAACTCGTTTTGTTTTTATTTTTGTTCTTTTGTAAGTGTTTACGAAGAAGATTATTCAAATACACTTTCATCTTATTTCAGATTGTATATATTTCTTATGCTAATCAAGCATGGCTTATTGAATTGCTTTGATCAATTTGTAGAGGTCTTTTGTGTTCATTTGATGGGAAAGGAAGACCAATCCTAACGTTCCTTTCCATAAGCCTTACAAATGTGTGTCAATTTACAAATATCCCTTTCTTTTAGATAAATTGATGTAAGAACTATGGGTGAAGTTTTCATATTCAGGCACTTTTGATAAGTTATAGTAGTAAAGATTCCAATTTCTCAAAAATGTAACTGCTATGTCTAGTTCTTATTAGACTTCTGAAGCAAAAATGCTACTTGGTAAACATATTGTGTAAATAATTTCTGTTAAAGAACGGGTATGATTTTAAAATACTAATGCAGCTTCGGTACTGATTCATGTTGCGGACATATTTTGCATGCAGAAGTCAACAGGAAATCAGATGCCTGTGAACTTTGTGAGGAATATACCACAGAGGTCCTTGATTATCTAAATGATAAAGAGAATCAAAGAGAGATTATTGATGCACTTCACGATAAATGTTATCAGATGCTCTCTTTCAAACAGCAGGTTGGTCTCTTTTCCTAAATCTGTTTTGCTTACAAATATGATAATTATACATATTTTACTTCTCATAAACAGAATAACCGTTAGTACATAAGGAAAGAGGATGGACTAATAGTTAGCATAATGGACTAATCTCTTTTTTCAAACATAATGAGACTTGGCAGATAGTTACATAGATGGAGGGAGGAATTAGCATAGATATGAAAATAGGTTGGTTGAAGGGGATAAAATTCACTCAGATTTGTTAGTTAGCATTATTAAATTGAGCATTTTCTCTATTGTAAAAAGGAGAACTTTTGAAGATAATTCTCTTCTTTGTTGATAATCAACAATATTCGACACAATGTTCAGCATTATTTTCTTGTAGTTTGTTTCTAGGTTCCTTACAAAAACACAACCTAGTTGTTTGTGGACTTTGTTCGGCGAAAATTGTGAAATAAAATAGTGATTTAAGACATAATAATTGGACAGACTGTTAGACAGGAGCAAGAACAGCTAGTTGATGACAAGACATGATTGCAGGTTTATCATAGGAGCACGTTTAAAAAGAAAAACTAAGAATCGGTAGTTTTTACAGCTAAGAGTTAGTTAACAGAAAGGAGCCCTTTATTAGATGAAAAAGAGCGGGAGTTTATGAGATTTGAGAGACTTGTAAGTTGTAACTAGAATAAACCGATGGAAAGGAGAGTTCTATTTTCTAACATTTTTTGTACATTTGTTGAAACAAGGAAGTTTGATTTTCTTTTCATTGTTCTTCTCTGAAAAAAGTGTTGATTCCTAAAACAACAACTTAGGAATGTATGGTTCAATGTAATGAGTCAGAGCTTGTTAGACTTTATATTTAATAATATATATTTGTTCTGTATTTCACAGTGCATTGAATTGGTGGATCATTATGCCCCACGTTTCTTCTCAGAAATCGCATCAGTTCTGCCTAAAGAACTCTGCAGACAGGTCCACCTCTGCCAATCTGCAAATATTTCCTCACAAGTTCAAGGAAATACCTGTGACTCTTGCAAAGATACTGTTTCAGCCATACTGGTTAAGTTGAATGATCCTGACACCAAGGTTAGTAATTTAGCCTGTGTTACTTACGAACACACTCTGTAATATTATTTAAAATTTAATCAAGACTACAAAATCATAATAAAAATTACTAAAGAAGACAAAAAATATCCATTGTATTTTTAATTTCCAATAAATTTTAATAAATAAAAAGTAATATATTTAAGTAAATGTTTTAAAAAGAGTGTGTTTGTAACATTTCTCATCAAAGTTTATCTTATCCCCATGAGAATTTTCTGCTCCTTCTTGTCACATAAGGGTTTGTTGCATACTTTTTATACTGTTTCAAATTAGAATTTTCTTTCCTTTTTCTTTTGCTTGGATGGTTTGCAGTGAAACAGAAGAAAGAAATTGATTATGGTCAATGCAGCGTGTAGGTTTTTATGCACAAGCACATTAATATATAATGTGCATTTTTGTCCTGTTTTTGTTATGAGAAGGATAGATATAAAAAAGAATAAGAAACGAATTATCAATGTTTGAAATTGAAAATATAGTGGTCATTTGTGAAGGACGTGGCTGTGGCTTGCAGATGTACCAGGAAAAATCTGCATTACCCTCAGAAATAATTTAAGTCTGAATGTTACATGTGCTTTAATTTTTATTCTTGTAGCATACACTGTTAAACACCCGAGCACTCATAAAACCCTCCCTTAAAAACTAGTTGCTAAGAGAGGAAAACTAGGTCACTTAATATTTTTTACTTAATATGAAAGTTACATATGCATTATACCTAAGTCCCTGTCATATATACTTTACTAGGTTTCTATTTTTTCCTTGAAAGCCTTCTAATATTGTTGTTTTGACCCCACTCTGCTACTCGACGTTTTTGTCACCTTTTGTTGCTTATGAAACTAACTATTTAATATGTCAGCTTGAGATAATGGAGGCACTGTTGAAAGCATGCAATTCTATGGATCAGTTGTCAAAGAAGGTAAGAAAATTCTATCTTTCTTTCACTCTCTTATTTACTAAATTACGTTGTATTCTTAAACACCTTGTTGCATTGAATCTATCCTTTCCTATGAATCCAAAAAAGGATTTTTCAAATTTTTATACTGGTCTTGGCAAAAGAAAATTTTGCAACCACAGTTTTTGCCCACAGGTATTTTCATTTAATGGTTTATCTCCGCTGTCAACCTCCTGACCTAGCCAATAATTGAGCTCTTGTGTGCAAATTGGTGACATTATTCTCACTTCACCATCCAAAGGATAGTCCAACCAAACAAATGAAATAATTTTGTACTCTTGGAACTGGATAAACTTTTCTTTTTGTGGGGCCGCAACAGAGTTGAAAATATATAAATCTCATGAAAGAAGGTTAAGATCGCCTAAAGTCTTATAACAATAATTAGTAATGGATAAAATTTATTTTCACTCCTTGAAGTGTTTTTAGTACTGTTTCTGCATTCATATTTGTTTTTAATTTTGGTAATCTATAACCTTTAACATGAACTTTTATTATAAATTACCAAGATTAAACTCTAATTAAAAAATAAAATAAAAAATGTCTTCTTAGTATATGCATTGACAATATAAAGAAATTGTCTAGTCATATATATATATATATATATATATATATATATATATATATATATATATATAACTTTCATGATCAATTATTTCCTCTTGTCCAAGGTTTTTTCTAATGGAGAATTTTTGTTGCAGTGCAAGAGGATGGTATTTGAATATGGACCTTTGATTATTGTCAAAGCAGAGAAGTACCTGAAAACAACAGATATATGCACTACATTACATGTTTGCCCAGCTTCCACTGCAATTAGCAACAATGAAGCTTCAATCATGGAAGAAGTACCTTTGATTTCTGACTCTTAATCATAGGAGAAGAGTTCTATTATATTTATGGAGTGCTTATTGCTTTAAGTTCTACTCCTGATATTTCTATCTGAACTAAAATCCATGTGCTTGTAACTATGTGCTCCTGATAACTCTCACTGAATGTCAAAGACCATGATTGTGTGATGGCAGTGTTTTACATGATTTTCTTTATTTTGAAAGAGTGCCATTTAAGTTCCAAAAAGAATGATTTTGTTTATCAACTATTTTTCGAACAAATTAAAAAAAACAGATACTAATTATTACCTGATAAATAATATGTAGCAAAAATGGTTGCTTTGTCTCAATTTTAATTTCAATGTTTACGTTGCGGTTCTGCATCAATGTGAATAGGAGAAATTTGATCATAAATTAAAATGATTGATTCGGAAGTTCATATATTAAAATTTCAAGTTTATATTTCTCATAATAAATTAATATTGAATAAATTTCCCCTGCTCGATGTTAATTAAATAGAAATTTCGAAACATTGTATTAAAATTTTAAATGAATATATATATATATATATATATATATATATATATATATATATATATATATATATATATTTAAGAATATGGGTATGGTTATTTAAAAAAAAAGTCCCTAATTTGATCATTATAATTTTTATTATTTTTTGTTAATTTTTAAATAGTTAATTAAAATGACTTTGGTTGTGATGCTCGCAAAAAGTTTCTATTGTTATAATTCCTTAACTTTTTTGGATAAAGTATTTTGCTTAGAAATTGAAATACTTTGTATTTAATTGTTTGCAATTAAATCCCTTCATTTTTTAAATAATTTGTTTGGATAAAGAAATTAAAATACCTTACATTTCAATTTCTTGTTTGAAAGAAACAATTGAATTTCTGGTGAGATAAAATTTAATTTTTAAAATATTTATTTTAGGCTTAATTATGTTTTGAGTTCATGATAAATTTGGAAACGGGCTCGACGACCCAGATGGGTTGGGCTAACCTGACTACCAAACCGAATTGGTCTGACCCGTCGACCTAGACGAGTCGGGCCGACCAAAAAACTCATACAGGCTGGCTCGGCCCGATGATCCAGACAAGCCTGACGACCCATACCTACCGGTTGTGCACCACCCGACCCAACTCGGTCCATCTAGGTCATTGGCCAGGCTTGGTCCCACTAGGTTGTCAAGCCCACTTGACCCATCTGGGTCGTTGGGTCCGTTTGTGTCATTGGGTCTACCTGACCAGTTTGTGTCGTTCGGTTGGCCCAAACCGGCTAGGTTATTAGGTCGGTCGGGCACGTCTAGGTCGTTGGATCCGTCTAGGTCGACAAGCCGGTCAAGCCCGTTTGGGTCATCGGGTCAGTCGGGCCCGCCTAGGTCCTCGGGTTGGTCGGACCCGTCTAGGTTGTCGAGTCCGTCCAACCCATCTAGGTTGTCGGGTTGTTTGTGCCATCGGGCACATCTGGCAAGTTTGTGTCGATGGGCTAGCAAGGTTGTCGGGCTCGTCTAGATCGTCGGACTGGTTGGGCCTGACTAGGTCATCGGGTCGGTCAGGCTTGTCGGGTCAATGGGTCGATTAGGTCGTTGGGCTTGCCCGACACGTCTGGGTTGTCAGGCCCGCTCAACACGTCTAGGTTGTCAAGCTCGCTCGACACCTCTAGGTCGTTTGGCCCGTCAAACTCGTGTGAGTCATCGAACCTGCTGACTCGTGTTGGTTGTCAGGTAAGATCGACCCGTCTTTGTCTTCGAGCTCACCCGACTCTAAAAAGTTTCTATTGTTATAATTCCTTAAAGATTTAAGCTTATATTTTTGTCTTTAGAGTAATGTACCCTCGTTAATGGTTTATATGTTTATCATACAAAAGCTTAAACGATCATTTCAAATCATTTTCGTCATTGTCTTTGTTAGTATGAAACTTTACTTTTATTTTAAAATTACTAAAATAAATATTTATCATAAAATAAATATTATGAGAAAAATTAATCTTAGATATTATATAACATCCTGTCTGAATATTACGAATTTAAATAGTAAAATAAAAAATAAAGAAAAACAATTTAATATACCTTTATCTCTATATACCTTCATCTTTATAAAGGTTGTAAAACTCTTTAAATTAGAATTCCAACTCATTATCTATCATTAGATGTTTAACATTCTTGTTAGTTTGATTAAGCATAAAATTAGACCAATGTTTGAACTAAGCGAAAGTTTTAGATTTTTACTTTATTGTGAATATTCAAGTCATCCTTGAATAGTCATTATTGATAGAGAAGAAATACCTATCTTCTCTCAACAGAGAAACTCTATGATGCTTATCTTAAGTGCAATGTTCATAGAACTGTATGTTTTTTTTTAATTTTAATCCTTAGAATATGTAAGACCCGCAAAAATAATTAATTAAAAAATGCGGGTAGTGAGAATCTTTATGACATTAAATATTGATTATTACATGGAAAAGTACTAGTTCAAATTGTTGAGAGTACTTGATTGGGTGAGAAGATTTGGGTTCAAGTCCTATGTATGCCATTTATGTGCTATTTAATTTGTTATTATTTTAATAATGTGTCGAATCATGATGAGTGAAAGTATAATCCTAGAATTATAGGAATTATCACAAAACATGAATTGGTTGAATGGTTGTGCATTGATTTGACATTGGCATGGTTATGGGTTCGAACCTTGGTAGACCTAAATTAAAATTTCTTTTTTGCCAAAATTTTATTTGACATGAATGAGAAAGGGCAGAGGCAAATTTCTTTATGTATAGTATGTATATGCATGAATCATTCCTGTCACGTTTGAAATTCTGGGTTTCTAGAAATTTTCCAAAAATCGCCTGGCAAGCATTCAAAGTCGTTAGGCGACTCATGTTGTTTCTGTGTTGTTTTTGGGTTCCTGAAGCGGAACCGCCTAGCGGCATGATCCTTACCGCCAGGCGGCGTATTATCTGTCACCCAGTTTCTGGGTTTTGTTTCAATGGCCTGGCGGTGATGAACACCCGTCAAGCGACGCGAGTGAGATTGACTCGATTTTCATGTTTTTGGTGTTCTGGAATGATTTTATTCGGTAAAGAAGGGAGTCTATATAAGGGTGGATTACGGAGTATTAAGAATGATTCAGAATATGTTTAATTAGTGCTAATTGGAGAAATAGTCTATGAACGATCATTTAGGGCATAGAAAAATTGGGATTTGAAATTACATATTTATTAATATAGAAAGTTGTGATGAATTCTTATATTCGCACTTAAAAGGGAAAATTATAGTATTTGAAAGCATGATTGCATTATTGGATTGTGGAATTAGGCAGAAGAATGGGTTTTGGAACATTATGGTGCCTGTGGCATGTGTAACAAAATCTGGAAATTTCCAGAAACTGATGCACCGCCTGGCAGGATGCAATTTGCCGCCAGGTGACGATGGTTGACCAGCAACTGCTGGTTGACTTGGCAGGGGTAGGTTGGGGAGCTGTGAGGAGGTGTACTTAGTAGTGAATATAATAGTGATGGAAGATATACAAAGGGATCAGTTTGGTAATGGGACAAGATTTTATGACTTATGGAATTAAGAGTGGGAAATCATAGAAGATGTTTAAGTATGGAGATGGATTGGACAATAGCATGACGGGAGTCGCATCAGTAGTGATTGTAACTAAGAGAGATGTTGTGTTCCTAATAGTTATAGAAAGTCTACGACTAACTTAAGGATGAATGTTGCTAAGGATGACCAATAACATGATTCAAAGGGGGATTCCTTGAGGTAGTGTCTATACTAGTGGGTAGGCATAGTAGGTACTTTTAACGTGCAAAGAAATGACAATTCAAATGGTTGAGTGCCACTGATTTGTTTTCAGCCTAGATGGGGTTGCATCCTTAAGGGAAATTGAAGAATATCGTAGTTATAAGTTGTGAATGATGGTGGATATTGTATAGGGGTATATATATATATATATATATATATATATATATATATATATATCCATTTAGACACATATATAAAAGGATTCAGTAACCTGGATGTGTGAAATTACAGGACTAAAGGGGTGGAACCTAGTTAAGAGTGTGCCAAACCAGTTAACCATGCATTACTGGTGCAGCGCCTGGCGGCAGGTTTGGAATTGCCAGGCGATAGTTACAGTTTTAGAGAGCGGCAGAGAGGCGTGGCGCATGGCGGTAATGGTTGATCCGCCAGGCGATAACTGCAGGCAAAGGATCCAGAGGCGCTTGGCGCCTAGCAACACGTGTCCCCCGCCAGGCGATTTAAAAGCGTGTAGCGCCTGACGACTTGTGAGCTGCGCCAGGCGATAATACAGAGGTATGAATGATGTTTTGCTTGTTTTGGATGTGCGTGGTCTACAAGGCTTTGGTGATATCTCGAAGGTTGGCTTGTTGGTGTTCCTTGAGTTGTGGCTCAGAATGTATCTCTTGAGTTGTAGCTCGAGATAGGAGTTAAGTACGTGGCATTCCTTGAGTTATGGCTCAGAATGACATCTCTTGAGTTGTGGCTCGGGATGGCAGCTGAACACGAGGAACTCTTGAATTGTGGCTTGGGTTGGCAAGTGTTGCCGATGTGAGTGTGCGTGTGGTGGCGCGTACGGATGGGTCCAGTTAGATTGCCCTCCTTAGTATTAAGTTGACGAGTTTGGTAGTCTTGGGACGTTACGAATGTTATTCGTATTGGGAACTCTACCTGGTGTTACGGAGTGTGGTCTATAGCATGGTTTCCCGCACGTGCTCTATCAGTTGTGGCTTATAGGTGTGGCAACAAGACATCTCGAGGAATTCATCAAAAAACGTAGAACACGGGTAACATGGTGGTGGCCATGTGATGTGGAACCAAAGGATAGGAATTCCTTTGGCGTACTTGTATTATTTATCTAGTGTATATATATATATATATATATATATATATATATATATATATATATATATATATGTGTGTGTGTGTGTGTGTGTGTGTGTGTGTGTGTGTGTTTGTTTTTGTGTTATTGTAAGTTCACCCTATGTGCTTGTGTTTGGCGATGATCGTGTACGCGGTATACTGGAGCAAATGATGTTGCAGGTGGATCTGGTGAGGCGTAGCACCGGAGCGGGGCTAGATTGGGAGAAAGTTTCTCAGAGTTTTGATGTTTTATGATTTTGGAATAATTTTGTAAACTCTTGTTACCAGACTTGGATATCATAATTGAGTTTTCAAATTATGGATTTAAGTTATTTTCAGATGTAATAAATGTTTAAATTTTCCCGCATTTTTGTCTATGATTGATGGATTCGATATTCCTATTAAGGTATGGTCTGGTAAGCCAACAAACTAGTTATTGTTGAAAGTGTTTAGTTGAATTGCATACTACTATGTAGACAATAGTAAATTAGAACCCAAACTCAAGAATGAGGTTCTTCTAGGCTATTAACCAAGAACAAAAAAGTTTAGAATCTTTTCATCCATAAAGGGTGACTGTAAGTAGAGACTAATTTTCTCTATTAAAGTATGACGAAGTTCAAGTAAGTGTGAATGGATTCTCTGATAGGTGGATATAAATGATTTTGTCATTTAGACACTAAAGCAATCATCTGAAGCATCATCTAGTTACATTGAAAGAGATTCACAAGGGGTTTATCTACACTTGCACCAATTAAAGTTTGAAGATGAGATCATCCAATGCAACAACCAATTGTAATGCAAAGGTATACCAAGATAACCAAACCTACCTCTATGAGGTACATGCTTGATGAGGTGGTGCCTTTTGTTTTAACTGTTACATCAAAATGGAATCGTTGTTTGAACCATGCATATTGTAAGGAAATCACTTTTTGCAGATCCTAACAAGTGGAATGTGGTTATGCATGAGGTATATCAATGCCTTATAAAGAATAAAACTTGGGATTTGACAAAGTTTCTTAAAGCCAAAATCTTTGTAGGATGCAAATGAGTATATGATGAGTTCATATTTATGCACTCATTAAGCACCACTCAAACTTGATTTTCTTAGATAATCATTGTGCATAAAATATGTTGTTTTAACCAGGGTTTATTTCAAAGAAGTAAAATAAGCTTTTAGTATGAAAACATTAGCTTTTATTAAACATTATAATGTGTGTTTGTGTAGTTGAAGATAGAATAAGCTTATAAATCATCATTCGAAGGTGCAAAGATGAATCGTCTAAAAGCACCATCATAGACAAAACAAATTTAGACAATTCCTAGTGTTATAAGAGATAAGTTACCCCACTTGATAAAGAAGATAAAGTGCTCTTAAAATATATGAAGATAAAGGATAAAACAAGAAGCAACTGAGTGTCATTCAGCCCCAAGGAGTTTGTGCTCAACCTGTTCAACCCTAGGGAGTTGGTGCTTAGCCCCATTGATCCTAGTGCAAGGTGGTTGGCACTCAGTGCCTCTTTGTCCAACGAGCTTGGATCTACGCCTAACGATGTTTACAGTTTTGAGCTTGGGCTTTTCACTTGAATTTGTTGATCTTGATTATTGTTTTGAACATATTTCATGTATTTTGTAGTATGAGATAAAATATTATTATTCAATAAAATACTAATAAATATTAACAAGATTAAAGTCCCTAAATCTTTAAAGTATATATATA
>Ga0214542_1007723_pt1 | contig 18453 bp, 15 predicted proteins | sample CNSS1metaG_FD_160096 | JGI IMG/M metagenome (GOLD analysis project Ga0214542, IMG submission 160096) | Root nodule microbial communities from cowpea collected in UCLA plant growth center, Los Angeles, California, USA - CNSS1 | ecosystem: Host-associated > Plants > Roots > Nodule | place: USA...
AATTTTTAAATAAATAAAAGCAATGTGTTGTTAATTTTTCTCCACTTTATTAAGTACTAAACCATATAATTTTATTTTCCACGGGGACTTTCCACGCAAGCAGAAATGTCATATTGAAGTTTATGTCTTGAAGCTTGTTTTTAGTATTGTAGGAGTAATCTACTCTTTACCCTTACTCATATATACTATATTATTTCTTCGTTGCAGGCACCAGATATCGAAAGTGGTGTGTCATCTCCGCATGAAATACTAGGATCAAGTGGTGGAAGCAAAACACCTTAGACTTAGGACTTTTAATGTTGTCTTTTTTTTCTTAGATGCTTGAATATTTTGGTACTCTTAATGTTGTCTTTTTTTTTTCCAAATGCTTGAATTGGCACTTTGATGTAGTTATGTTATATTGACAATGAATCAATTTAGTTTATCAATTTCTATTTGATAGTGCTATAATTTTTTATATATTTTAAATTATCATGAAAAAATAATTTTATCGAATTATGAAAGTATAAGAAATATTAAAAAAGAATAAATAATTAAATATTAAAATTACGTCATTTGATACATTTGATAATGACGTAATTAATCTCAGAATAAATTGTAATTAATTAAATTGGTGACATTTAAAAATGTCATAATATAATGATAATAGTGTCAGTTTAAAGCGTCATTTTTCACATTATATTTGTCATCCAGTAAAAATATTATTTGTTAGCTTTAATTGACGCTTTTTGCCTCTTTAAATCGCCACTTTATACGTTGTATAAAATGACGGTTGTTGCGGCGGTTCATCTATAACCGCCGTATTATACTTTGTGACGACAAGAATTACGACATTTCAGGAAACTGTCGCTCAAGTAAATAACGACAGTTAAAAATAACGTAAATTACAAAAATAAACATCGGTTTACATATTTTTTTGTAGTGAAAACGATTGGTCCCTAGCAACGACGCCAAATTTGATAGAGGTCGTACCCCACCAAATTAAAACAGATAAAATGCAGTATATGAAAGTGAACCAAGTCGTCTCCCAACGACCAATATTTTTGTCCAAAGCTTCAATTTCTAGATTCAAACACAACACAATAACACATGGGGGGTTGGCAGATTTCGATTCATAACAAACTTCAATTCGCAGATAAATTTAACAGTTGTATGAAAACGCAATGATTTCTTGATTCAATTGAAAGTCCACCAATCATAGATCACCAAATAATTGTTCTATTCGAATTTGCTCTCATGAGTCCTAAGTAATCAACTAAGCGAAAATTACCATGGACTCATTATCATTAAGCATAACAAATTTCAGGAAGTTAACACCCACAAATTAAAGCAAGCTATGACAGAACTCATAAACATTAAGCATGAATACGAGCCATTAATGTGCACACATGAATTTGAGATTAACATTGCATCAAAAACATGTTTATCATCTAAACACAACCTGAAATAAAGACCATTTCGAATGGAACCCCAAAAATGACCAACAATCTCATGGTTTCATTTCAATTTCGTCAAGGAATCAATGCAATAGGGTTAGCTAGACATCAAAATGGAACAATCAAGCACTTCAAATCTGAAACAGAACATCAAAAATCGAAAACCCTAACTTACGAATTCTTAAAACGCAGATCAAGAGCAAAAGAGAGATTTCAAAGCTTCAATGGAATGTAAAATGGTGCTGTGATATATAAATACGAAAACCCCATCAATGAGTGTTGTTCCAAGTCAATAAATTCCGCAAAATGAGCTGCCCATGCTAGAAAACGAATTCAAAACATGAAACCCTCATTGGGAGCTGTCAAATGTGCAAAAAAACGGTAAAAACTAGGCAAAACGTGAAAAATCGCAAGGAGCACCTCTATCGAAGCTTGGAGAACGAAAATGCAGGTTGGAGAGAATGGAGAATAGAGGTGTGCGGCTGTTGCATGAAGGAGAAGACCTAATTTCGTGGTCACATCAAATCTTCCACTCATATTTATAAAATTGCCACTCTGCCGCTCAGAATTACAAAAATGCCACTCTTGGGCCTCTAATGTTGGCCCATTCACTCAGATGACGTGGAAATGATGTGGAAATGATGTGGCGATAATCTTCAACTAAATATTGATGTCCAAGCTCCAAAATTACTTCATCCAAATACCTAAAAATAATTAAAAACGAAAATTAGGCCAAATAATGTGAAATTAGTCCAAATTCGGAACAGTGGCCCAATAAAGCCCAGCAGATGAAAACACACTAAAGATGAACAATTAAGCACTGAAAAACTGTCAAATGGGTACACAAAGGCTAGTGGAATGAAGGAAAATAATGACTCATCAGGAGTGTTTTGCCTTTCTTGAAGACTCTTGGTGGAATTAAGGGTTGTGTGAGGTTTTCCGTACTTAGAGACCTAATTATGACTCTTTCGCCTGTGTGAAGCAGTGGAAATGGGTCTTCTTCGCCTGTGTGAAGTAGTGGCAGAGGATTGGTCCGAGTGTTGTCCTCTCTCGCCTGTGTGAAGTAGTGGGGAGCGGAAAGATGTTTCACCTTATTTTGGCTCGTTGCGAGTATGGTGCCCGGTGTGCGATGCATCAACGTTTTTACTCATAATTCCTTAAGGAATATGGGAGACAGTCTGACTGCCATAGCGGGACACATCGAACGATCTATTTTTAGGAAACTAGATGTTGTTGTGGGGTAAAAGGTCGCGGAAAACAAAAGCTTGATCATGATTACTATGTTTAAGGATTCTAGATGAATGTGATAGTCTGTTTGGTTTGGTATGGTTGTTTGGATTTTGGGAGTTGTGTGTTCAAAACCAAGTTTGATTGTGATCATAATGCTTAAGTGTTACTTGAATGTGATGTTGAGTATTATTTGTGATATTTTATTTACGATTTTCTTTTATGCATCATTGTTTTTATGGTTAACTTACTCCTATTTGTTTGTTTGTGTGTTTGTTGTACGTGCGCTGATCGTATAACGTGTGTGTTATACAGGAGATGATAATGTAGATGCTGTTATACGAGAGGCTGGGGTGAACTCATGAGTTTTTATAATTTATTTAGTTGTTTTAAATAAGATACCGAAGACTATATAATTTTCTTTTATTCGAAATTGTTATTTGAATTTTTTTAAACAAATGGACTATTTGAACTGTGTAATTTAAATCAAATTAAAGGTTTTTTTAGTACATTTTCAATGATAATCTGTTTACGCCAATCGCGTTCATTTTCTAACTTTCCATGACATCCCAAAAATTGGGATGTTACACTTCAATTCAAAATAGGCAACAGTATCTACAATAAAACACTATCACATCACCACTGGATACAACTTCAATGTTGTCGAATCGAAAGCCCATCTTTACGTGGCACGATGCATCAATTACAACAATGGATGTCAATGGCGTTTGAGGGTTGCTTACAACAAAATCAGACATCATTGGGAAATCATGTCCATTAACGACTGACATACATGTTTCTCAACATTAATTTCTCAAGATCACTGCAATCTGAATTAGACTTAAATTCCTTCGATTGTTTTCCATTTAGTCAGGACGAACACAAGCATTCACATTAAAAGCTTGGTGGTAGACGTCAAAAGTTGTTATGAATATACCGTGACATATAGAAGAGCATGGATAGAAAAGGAGAAAGCAATTGTCATCAAGTATGGCGATTGAGACCAATCTTATAATGAAGTTTCCAGATCGTTACAAGCTACCCAACACACTAATCCTGGGACAATTTTCCAACTTTTCAGTCCTCCAATTAATGTTAATGGTGAAGATTGGACATCCAGATACATTATGGAATGTTGCTTCTGAGCATTTGGACCATGCATTGAAGGCTTTAAGTATTGTAAACCTATTGTTCAAGTAGATGGAACATTTTTAACAGGTAGATACCATGCGACCTTGCTAACTACAATTGCTCAGGATGGAAATAGAAACGTATTTACTTTGGCATTTGAAATAGTCAAAGGTGAGACAAAGGAGACAGTGATTTGGTTCTTTCAACTACTACGAGAACATGTAACTCCTCAACCAAATCTATGCCTCATTACTAATAGGGGCAAGGGCATTTTGTTAGCCATACGCTCAAAAGAAGTTGATTGGGAATTAGACAATCCTCCCTCCATCTACTGCATACATCATCTGGCTTCTAACTTCAACAACATGTTCAAAAATGCATATCTAAAGAAAGATTTCATTGAATTGGGTACTACATTTTCCTAACCATGCATTCCATATGAATAAAATTTTTCCTTCAAACTAAATATTATTTAATTTAATATGTGATTTCTTTTTCACAGCTTACGAAGTCAAACAACCTACTGTCCAAGCAAAACATTCACCTATGAGGTCCTAATTCCCATAAGCAGTGGCTTGCATAGATAAAATTCCCTTACACAAGTAGTATCAAGCTTATGATGGGGGGCAGAGGTACACCCACATGACAACAAACTTGACATAGTGCATGAACTTCGTGCTTAAGGGGGCTCGCTCATTACTTATTTGTGCACTGCTAAAAAAAATTGAAAACACAAATGTGTGGTTTGTTGAATGTGGCTTGAAGGTAGACTATATGTTAAGAGTAGGTCATCAGTATCTAGAACACATTACTGCCCTATTCCAACAAAATCACCAAAAATCCGCATATTGTCATGTTCAATGCTACAATCGAGATAATTCAAAATTCGAGGTGCAAGAGATATTGACACCCCATCAATATGGGCCAAAACCAATCTCATTCACTGTCTAATTAAATGATTGGTGGTGTGGTTGTGGTCACTTCCAAGCTAGTTGCCTTCCTGTCATCACGTCATAGCTGTTTGTTGTTTTGCTCATATGCCAATTACAAATTTTATCGATCCTATTTATAGCTTTGAATACATAAATAAGGATTATCAAGTCCAATTCCACCCACTGGGAAATGAGGACTATTGGTCAACATATACAAGTCCAAATTTCATTCCATGCCCTCAAACTAGGCGCAAGGCTTCTAGACGACCAACAACGACAAGGATCCATAAAGAAATGGATAAACTAATTCCAGATAAACCGAAAAAGTGTTCTTATTGTCGCACTGAGGGTCATCATAAGGACCAATTCCCATTTCGCCAATGAATTACGTTCCTTTTTAATTTCAATATCTTTACTTTTCAATTTTCTATTCTTCTATCTTGTATGTCAATATTAAAAAAATATTATGCCATTATCATATTTTCTGCCTTCATACCCTTTTGAGAAATCGTTTGGGGGCAGAACAATTTGCCTACCTCCATAATTTTTTAAAAACTTGCCTAGTTCGTAGTTAGGCCGACTGAATTGCCTAGTACGAAAAAAAAACCCGTAAAGCAACTAATATCTCTCATATTGATGGAATCCCCATGTCCATATTAGAAAAAAAATCACAATATTAAAAAATAAAATATATATATATATATATATATATATATATATATATATATATATTTCTAGAAAATTTATAAAACTAGTATTAATTCTTAATGTTTGTGTTAATTATCCAGTGTCACTAATATTGTATTGTCTGCAACAAAATGTAAGAAATTTTGAACTACATGTACATCACTGGTTCAACCTTTATGGTTGGATGAGGCAATTCAAGAGGGTGATTCATTTATTTGGAGAATTTGAAATTATTTGTAATGAAATGCTTTGTTTCGAAAAAGAAATTAAAAAGCATTTAAAATGCATTCATTTTTTTTGAAGTATTTCAATTAGATAAATTATAAGAAATTAAAATATCCTTAAAAAAAGGTGGAATTTGAAATTCTTCTCACTCAACCTCACACTCTAGACTTAATCCCAAACGGACTCGATAAACCAGACAAGCATGACAAGCTAGGTTGGCCAGATGATCCAAACGGATCGAATCGGCCTAACGACCCAAACGTACTAGGGTGACCTGATGACACATACGGGTCAAGCGGGCTTGACAACTCAAACAGGTCAATCAAGCTTGACAACCCACACTGCCTGACGGCCCGACGACCAAGATGTGTCAGGTTGGCCCAATGACCCATATAAACTAGCTAGCCCGACAACATAAACGGGTCGAGCGGGCCCGACGATCCAAATGGGACTAACGACCTAGATGAGTTGGTGGGCTCAAAGACAGATATAGGCTGAACCGACCTAACAAGCAAGACGAGTCAGCGGGTTTGATGGCGCAAGCAAGACGTGCAAGCTCAACCTAGAGGTGTCAAGCGACCCACACGGCTTTGGCAGGCCAACTGACCTGTTAACCTGACAGGCCTGATCGGCCCGATTACCTAGTCGGGCCCGACCGATCCGATGACCTAGACGAGCCCGACCAGTCCGATGACACGGCGATACCGACCGGCTTGATGATCTTGCCAGGTCGAGCTTGCCTGACGATACAGACTTGCCAAGTGTGTCCGATTACACAAACGGGCACGATAACCTATATCGATCGGCAGGCCCAATGACCTAGTGGGGCCAAAGCCGAGTGAACGACCTAGACGGGTTGGTTCGGATTGGGTCAACGAACTTGACAGTTATGACTGGCTTGTATTGGCCGTTAGGCTAATCAGGCTTGTTTGGATCGTCGGGCCGACCCAACCTAGCCCGTCTGATTTTCCTGGTCCGTCTGAGTCGTCGGGTTGGCCCAACCCATTTGGGTTGTCGAGCCTGTTTCCAAATTTATCATGAATTCAAAAAATAATTAAGCCTAAAATAAATATTGTTAAAATGAAATTTTATCACACAAGAAATTTAATTATTTTATCCAAACAAGAAATTAAAATGTAAGGTATTTTAATTTCTTTATCCAAACAAGTTATTTAGAAAATGAAGGGAATTTAATTGCAAGCAATTCAAATACAATGCATTTCAATTTCTTAGCATTGTTAAAATGCTTTATCCAAAGCATTTTTGAAATTCTTCATCCAAACACAAGGTTAGAGATATCAAAAATGATAAAAGGGGATCACGATTACGGTTTTGTCACTCTACTTTGATCCACCACGTCTAGCTCGTCCAACTCGGAGGTCAAAGGTGGACAAGACAAGCTAACATATGCCAAATCGTATTAAACTAACCCGTTTACCATTCATAAGATTTATTCCTAATATATAATTATCTTCTATTTCAATCCTTAACGCAACTTCAGTCGTATAGGGTTCCATGGAAGGTGATATATTCTCAGTGTATTGCCTCAATATTGGTGTTTGTGTCACTATATTTATAAAAAAAGACCACTTAATTTTATGTTCTGAGAAGTTTAAACTTGAGCAAGTTTAATCAGCTATATTTTTTACAATATGTAAACCAATCAAATAATGTTTTCATATCTTTTGAAAATAGAGAAAAAATACGCAACTGAAGATATAAAAGAAAAAATGATATTGTGTTGATAATTACGAAGTATTTGCTTTAGAGAATATGCAAAGTTAACCATAGAAATTGTAATGCATGTAGCTGACAAATTCTAGCAAAATAATTACTAAATGTATTTTAAGTATTGCAAAGTTTAAGATACAGTAGAATCAAGTTTGACATGTAAGCACTAGGGTTAAGATGCCATCATAACAATTCCACAAAGTCCTTCAACAGCACCCACACCCCTTTGCATCCTAATGTACCCTTCTTCACGCCACTCGGTTCCCCATGAGTTCCACTAATAAACAAACTCATATTTCTTGCCAATTCTGTTTTGAAATTTTTTATGTAGGAAATACTTATAAATTTTGTTATGAAAAAAAATTTGCAGGAAATTGCCCCATTTTTTTTGCAAAATATTTTGTATAAAACACTTTTTGCAACAAATTTTGTAGGAAATACTTGCGAATTTTATAATTTTGTAGGAAATAATTACCCACAGAGGAATTACCTGCCAATTAAAATTCTTAGAAAAAATAGCAGAAAAATGTCTTTTCTTGCAATTTTTTTTAACAAATTTGCAAGAAAATTCCCATGTAATATGAGAATTTTTAGTAGTGTTCTTAACCAACCAATACTCACTTCCATCATCACTAACACCATATCCCACAACAGTCACACCATGATCCAAATAGGTTTCACAAGAACCAGTGAAAACACCTATTTTGTAAAATTGATAGTTAGAGCCACTAGCATCGATGGCAACATAGATTGGTTGATTGACAAAGCTTTTTGCAATGCCTTCTCAATGTTGGCACGGACATGCTCAATTTTCCAGTACTCAGTTTGTGAATTCCTTTAGTTGTTGCAACAACAGAAAATGCCTAGCAGCATCCTGCACAAGGTGAATTAATAGTTAGATAATGATCCTATTTAAGTTTACTTAAAAATGTCAATGAGTAATGAAACACTTACCACATTAGCTTTGGTCCTTGACTGGTGTCACTGCACCCTTTGGCCTCCGGTCACTATTAAAAATTTTCATATTACATGAGATTTTTCTTGCAAATTTGTTAAAAAAATTTGCATGAAAGGACTTTTTCCTGCTATTTTTTGTAGGAATCTTAATTGGTAGGTAATTCTTTTGTACGTAATTATTTCCTACAGAATTATAAAATTCGTAAGTATTTCGTATAAAATTTGTTGTGAAAAATGTTTTATACAAAATATTTTGCAAAAACAATTGGTAGCAATTTCATGCAAATTTTTTTTCATAACAAATATTACAAGTATTTTCTACAAAAATTATTTCAAAACAAAATTGACAGAAAATATAAGTTTTTTAGTAGTGAGTCCCTAGTGGATGGCACTACAATGACATTTTCATACTTAAAAGTGGTTGTTTTTGTTATTGAGGAGCACACATGCTCCTTGAACTTATTTCTTAAAGTTATGAACTCCTCGTTGGTGAGGTCTGCAAAGTGATTGATGGCTAACTTGTCATGTTTATGGGCAGCATTGTTGAAGGCTTCAATGTAATTCACATTTTCCTTGAATATCCTGAAACTCTTTTCCCTGTCATGGGAGTCTTTGTACACTTTTCCATGATGAGCCATCAATTCCTCATGCCTCTCGTACATGGAGGCATCTTGTAGAGTGCGACATTACTCTTGAAAAGCCAGGAATCCCATGCCAATGTTTGAAAAGTGCTTTAGGTTGGTTAGTGAAATGTTTGAAAAGTGCTTTAGGTTGGTTAGTGAAATGTTTGAAAAGTGCTTTGAAAACACCATATCTGATATGTTGCAACCATGGTGACTAAATAACTACTTTAGGTTGGTTAGTGAAATGTTTGAAAGTGTTTTTTGTCGTGTATTCAGGATTGTGTGTGGTGTTTATATAGCCATGTTACCGTTTAATTTTTAATTAGCTTTTAGTTTCTAACATAAATCTCAAGGCACCACCTTATTGTATGTACCTATGATATTTTTCTGAGTTAGACCATTGCTTATGGATATTGGTAGGATTGGGCAAAGTATACTGAACTGCAATGAACCATTAAAAACTACACTAAACTAAAAAATAGTTCGTCTGAACTGCACTGAACTGGAAAGCAGTTCAGACGAACTGCACTACACTATAATATGAACTGAACTATTATAAACTAAATTGTTGTACAAATTGCACTATTTTTAAACTGAACTGCATTATTTTTAAACTGAACTACACTATTTTTGAACCGTTTTTTAACTAAACCACACTAATTTTGAACCAAATTGTACTATTTTTTAACCGAAATATACTTCATCATTTCAATTGTTAATAAATTATTACATCAATTTAAATTGTTGAATTTTTTGTTAATTTTTTTTTATTGTTTTGCTAATAAACTTAACAAGTATATTAATAACAAATTAAGTTAAGGTATTTTTTGTGATATTTATTCATGTACAATAGTTTGAAATTAACATTTATTTGTAAGTAAAGAGTATTTTATATATTTACAATATTTTTAAATTTAAATAAAATATAAATTTAGTTAAAACACTATATATTTAAAACTATTAAAAAATATTTGAAGAAAGAAATACAAAGATTGAAAAAATAGTATTAAATTAGATATAATATGACATGATTTTGTTACGTAATAAAGTGATAATAAAAATAAAACATAAGATATTATTTATAAAATTTAATTCTCCCACTATTATACCCTCTTCCATGAATAATAGTAATTATGTGAGATATAAAAAAAATACAAGAGGAAACTATAATTAAAAGAGGCAGATTTTATTTTATGTTCAGTATAAAAAAATATTTAGAAAATATCGGTCCACCTTTCCCACCCCCATCCACCATCCTATTCCACCTCACATGTTACCACCCCAACCACCTAGGCACCACCACCCTTTTACGATTTCATTGCCAACATCCCTTTCTTTGCCCAGTGAGAACCTTTCACGTTGGACCGTTATGCAGGCGACACTGATCCAGACGAGCACCTCAAAGTGTACATAACACATGTCACCCTCTATACATCCCATGATGCTGTTTTCTGCAAAGCCTTTCCAACCACCCTTAAAGGCCCCGCACTCGAATGGTTCACTACTCTACCACTATATTCCATTGACTGCTTTGACACCCTCTCCCATATGTTCACTACTTATTTCGCTAGCAGCCGTCCACATCAAACCACAACCCTCTCTCTCCTTGGCGTCAGACAGGAACAAGATGAGACGGTTGCAGACCTTCATCGACCATTTCTGCAAGGCTGCCTTCCGCACACCTCACCTCAACCAAGAGATGATACTGCAATGTATGGCCCTTACCCTCAAACCTGGCCCCTTCGCTAACAACGTCTACCTACACCCACCCACATCCATGCACGAACTGAAGCTCCATGCTGCAGACTACATCCGCATGGAAGAGATGCAAACCCTCCACACGAAGTTTTGTAATGATTATACATCCTCCACTGCCACCCCCCCAAACCACCCTCACGGCCTGATCCTAGACCCAAAGAACCTCGACAACCTCGCTTCACCAGATATGCACCCCTAAATGTCCCCAAATCCCGCCTTCTTGATGAAGCTCTTCAACCCGACCTCATCCCACCACCTCGCAAAACATCCAACCCTCCCAACGCAGACATGACCAAATACGACTGATATCACTGAAACAATGGCCACACTAGAGACGAATGCAAAGCACTCTAAGACAAGATCAAAGAATTGGTTCGTGCTGGCCATTTCCGTGGCTTCATCCACAGAGATGACCACCCACATCCTTCCCGATCCGATCACCGATACCCTCCCCATGATTCGCGTTGTGACAGACGTTCCACCCAACCTACGAGCCATGACCCCCAACCTGTTCGCACTGATGTTGCCCGAACAGATCCCCCACTACGCGGCATAATCAACATCATCTCTAGCAGCTTTGCTAGTGGCGGGTCCACCTCCTCATCCCGAAAGAAACATCTCCGCCAACTCCAGTCCATTAACCACATAACCCACTCCCACCATAGACGCTGCATGCCTCCCATTACCTTTACAGACGATGATTTCCATGGCGTCGATCACCAGCAGAATGACCCAATGGTCATCACGGTCGAACTCAAAAACTACGCGGTCAAGAAAGTTCTTATCGACCAAGGTAGTTTAGTTAACATCCTATATTGGACGACATACCAGAAACTACAACTTGGTACCACTACCATGGTCCCCTATGATGAACCTATATACTGCTTCTTCGGGGAGAAGGTCTCCACTCGCAGGTACATCGATCTCCACATCGTTTTTCACGATGACACTCAAACCAAAACCATCCCCATTTGTTTCCTTGTCGTAGACGTGCCTACATCATACAATGTCCTCCTCGGCCGACCATCCCTCAACGTCATAGGTGTTGTCGTATCTATGCCACACTTGTCCATGAAATTCCCCTCCCCATCTAGTGACATTCTTACCATTCACGGCGACCAACGGCTCGCACGCCAATGTTACATGGCCAGCCTACATCCACAACTACACATCCTCCAAACACACAACATTGAGCACCCTTCCAACTCTAACATAGCCTTATATGGGGATGACTTAAACCCTAGAGTAGGCCGCGATGCACGCCTTGAGCCAGTCGATGAAACTATACCCTTGGAACTCCCCATGGATGCACACTTAAACTGGGCGCCGGCCTTCAACAAGAACAGCGTGACATACTAATGCCTACCCTCATCCGCAACACCGACCTCTTCTCCTGGTCAGCCGCTGACTTACCCGACGTTAGCCCTCAAGTCACGTTCCACAAGCTCTCCATTTATAAAGAAGCCAAATACGTCTCCCAAAAAAACAAAAACTTGGCGAAGAACGTCGACTAGCAGCGCAAGTGGAAGTTGACAAGTTACTAAATGCAGGTTTCATCGAGGAGGCCCATTACACCACCTGGCTTTCTAATGTAGTTCTGGTAAAAAAAGCAAACGGAAAATGGCGAATGTGCGTCAATTACATAGATCTCAATAAGGTCTGCCCTAAGGACGCCTACCCCTTACCCAATATTAACCGGCTAGTCGACGGTGCAGTCCGCAACAAGGTCCTCAGTTTTCTAGATGCATATTTCGGATACAACTAGATCCCAATGGCCACAACCGACATGAACAAGACTGCCTTCATCACAGACGACGCCAACTACTTTTACAAAGTCATGTCGTTCGGCCTCAAAAACGCAGGAGCAACTTATCAACGGTTGATGGATAAAGTCTTCAGCCATATAATGGGCAAGTGTGTCGAAGTGTACGTCAACGACATGGTTGTCAAATCCCCGAGTCATCACCAGCACGCTCAAGACTTATTTGCAGTATTCTCTGCGTTACGACAATACAACCTCCGCCTCAACCCCAAAAAATGTGTTTTCGATGTCGATCGTGACAAATTCCTTGGCTTCATGCTGACACAACGCGACATAGAAGCAAACCCTAAAAAATGTAATGCTATCATTGAGATGAGAAACCCCAACAATGTCAATGAGGTACAACACCTAATCGGCCGTCTGACCGCCATATCCCGTTTCCTACCCAAATTAGTCGACCAAACCCAGCCCATCATTCAACTACTCAAAAAATCCACAAGGTTCTCTTGGAACGATGAATGTAACAGGTGTTCCAAAACCTCAAAACTATTTTAACATCATTACCCATCCTTCATAAGCCGAATATCCATCAACCCCTTCTTATCTACATTACCGCAACAGATCACACTATAAGTGCCGCGCTAGTTCAAGACGTAGCTGGCACTCAACATCCCATATACTTCGTCAGTCGAACGTTGTAGGATCCAGAAACTTGGTACCAAATGGTGGAGCAGCTAGCCTTATCCCTAGTGCATGCAGCACGACGCCTATGCCCTTACTTCCAAAACCACAACATCATCATCAAACCGATTACCTCATTCAGAAGATACTCCAAAAGCCGAACCTTGTCGACCGCATGTCCTCTTGGGTCGTGGAACTATCCGAGTTCAACATTCGCTACGAACCCCACAACCCCATCAAAGCTCAATGCCTCTTCGACTTCGTCAATGACCTACAACACACCCTCGAAGAAGACCAGTGGACACTTTATGTAGATGGTTCTTCGAATTCGAAGGGGGCAGGGGTCAATATCGTCTTTGAAGGCCCCAACGACATCCTCATTGAAAAATCCCTCCACTTCGCCTTCAAAACCTCTAACAATCAAGTCGAATATGAAGTCATCCTAGCTGGCTTATCCCTCGCACGAGAAGTTGGTGTCTAAACACTCAGGTGCAAAACCGATTCCAAACTCACAGTGGGCCATCTAAACGACGAATTCCAAATCAAAGACCCTAACCTCCTGCAATACTATCACCTAGTCCGCAATGTCATTCAATCCGCTTTTGAACGTGTGTCGAACACTCGTTATATATGCTTTTAATTGCTAAAGTTCCCCACCCTTGCCACAAGTAAGCGACCTGGGTCGAACACTCATTATATACGCTTTTAATTGTTTAAGTTCCTCAACCTTACCATAAGTAAGTGGCCTGGGTCGAACACTCGTTATATACGCTTTTACTTGTTAAAGTTCCCCACCCTTATCACAAGTAAGCGGCCTGGGGTCGAACATCGTTATATATGCTTTTAACTATTTAAGTTCCCCACCCTTACCATAAGTAAGCGGCCTGGGTCGAACACTCGTTATATACGCTTTTAATTGTTTAAGTTCCCCACCCTTACCTCAAGTAAGCGACCTGGGTCGAATACTCGTTATATACGCTTTTAATTGTTTACGTTCCCCACCCTTATCACAAATAAACAGCTTGGGTCGAATACTACAACTTATATATCATCCACACAATAGTACCCTAACTATAATACAACAATCAATAATACTCATCCCAATAAACAACATATACAGTAACAAATTGAATACATAACAACATCATTCAAACAAGCGCGTTCCTATCACATATACTATCGTCAACAATCAAACAACAGATATAATCTAGAATATGCATCACATTAAGAACAAAGACAAATATTGTACAAGTTATCGAGAATAGAAAACATTAGACACTTTATCTAAGCTTGATCATCATCACCCATCACGGCCTTTTCATTGTTCTTGTCTTCGTCAACCGTCGCCTTCTCTCCCTCCTCCTAAGGACTCGACTCAACTTCACTAATAAGTTACCCATCCACCACGTTCTTGTTCACATCAAACCTCGCGTCCGCCACATCCACATCTTTACAGAAAAAGGATGCCTGCCTCAAGCCTTTCTAAAATCCGTTAATGTGTTCTTGGATAATGCACCCTTTAAGGTCCTCCACCTCCACCTCCAGGCCCTCGTGCTTTTCCTTCAACTCATCATAATCAGCCTCAAGATCAGCAATTTTGGCTTTAAACTTTTCTTCAGAATCTAGACAACGAACCCTCCATGTTCCCAGCCTTTTCTTCTCTTCCTTCCATTCCTCCCTTTCCTTTTCCCACGCTTCCTTCTCCTCCACATACTTGTCGACTTGAATTTGCAGCTCCTCCAACTTTGCCCGATTCCCCTCCTTCAATTCTCTTTGATATAATGACCCTACTTGACGCCCCAATATTAGTGCCTTATTATTAAACTCCACCATCGCCCTCACCAAAGCATTGAGCTCCATATTGTCAATTGAGTTAATCAAAGTCTCCGACACATTAATCTCAATATCTCATCAAACAACCGTCTCCAACAGCTTGATTAGCCCAGCTTTAGGCCCCTTTCCACTAGCAGATGATCCCAACCCTAACAAAGCAGTCCTGACTTTCTTCACATCCTTTCCTTTATCGGGCTAGCCGACAATTCATCCTTTCTCTTCGTACCCCCATGAACGTGTACTTCCACCAGGGATTCTTGTAGATTGGGAACTTTAGTACTCCCGACAACCTTTGCCCTTGCGCCTTCTCCTTCCTCAGTGTTTGAAAAAGTGTCAAGTTCTTCTTCCCAAGTTGTGCCATGTGCCCTGCATTGTTCACACCAAATACTGGTTAGTTAACTTACACACATTTTAACACTTGAAATTACAAAAAGATACCTTCAATATCAATAATCGGATGAACCGAATTATAAACCTCCTTATCCGCCATCGACAACTTCTCAATCTTCATGTCCTTATATCGCCAAGGGTTATCAGTCCAACTAAAAAGGAATTTAGTACTCCTGTCATCGTTATAGAAATACAGTCTCCCAACCTCTTTCACCATTGCTTTGAAGAATCCATCCTTGAAATGTTTGACTGACTGGGTGAACGCGTCCAGTATGCTTATACTCGGCCTACTCACCAAAGATAACCACGTGGTCGGTTGTCGTGGCCTTATGTCATAGAAATAAAAAAATGCATGCAGAGAAGGTTGCATGTGTAACGAGAGGCAGAGAACGCGAAAGCCTTGCAACTACGCCTAGCTATTCAGATGTAGTTGGTTAAGAGCAACGTTTAGTAGACGAAGTACCCCCATGGTAAAGTCGTCGAATGGTAGCCTCACGTGCAATTGTGAAAAATGGCACATTAACATGTAGAAAAATTTATCAACCGCTCCTGGCCGTGGCAGACACGTTCAGTAGCACTCACCCGCTCCAACGACACTATATCATGAATTACATCCCTCCCTACGACTGGAGTACATTTAAGCCATCAGTTAAGCAACCTCGACCATCTGAATAATGAAGATTCGTTCTGGACATCAGTAGCGACCCATTCATAACCAGTCTTGGTCGGCCAGCTACTCTCTGCTATCTCCTCTAGAGGGTCTTCCCTAACCTCAGTTACTGTCTCCATCGAGATCTTTCTCGTCCCAACCACAAGAATACCACTCCCCTCATTAGACTGTCTACCTATATCTTCTGTAGACCGCCCACTCCCACTACTTGATGTAGATAACGACATATTATCGCTAGTACTAGACATACCTTTTGTAGTAAGAAAGATGTCGGTAGGAACACAGAACTAATCGGACAGCTCTAACGCACACAAATCACTGATCTCAGATTTCTTACAAATGAGCCAACGTGAACACACTTTCAATAACATCCTCATTTATAAACATTGATCTGAACCACTAAAACTTCTTCCCGCCAAAAGTTCCTGCCAAAAGTTGTAAAGCACACGAAGCGTCATAATGCACATGAAAAGTCACAATACTTCAAACGACGGCGCAAAACCCTTTTGATTAGACCCCTGACATCTGCACCTTTTCAACTACTACAACCTATTAAGACTTTAAGCCTTAACATTGTTCAACACACTTAAAGGCTGGGGGACTGGTGTACTGCACCTAGGCGGCCTAACAAAAATGCTCACACTTCTCATTCTTTGCTGCTATAGGTATACCGACACAGGCTGGGGGACTGGTGTACTGCACCTACGCGGCCCAAAATGACTATAACCGTAAAATCTACCTACATAAACCCTAAGGATTCAAATAATTACCAGATAAGGTCAAACGGACAAGAATAAGCAGCCTAAGCCGCTTACTTGCGTACATAACCCCCAAGGATGCAAATAATTACCTGATAAGGTCAAACGGACAAGAGTAAGCGGCCCAAGCCGCTTACTTCAGAAAATGAAACGAAAACTGACAAAATCGAAGCATTACTAGCAAAGCCCCTAGGGCCCACAATGATCGAGATAAGGGACCTGGACTAGGCCCAAGCCCACCTACGGCCCAAACAAGGGCCTAGCCCATGATGTAGTCAGATATAATTAATAAACTATAAATATGTGTGGACCCCAGCAATTAAAGGTACGCATTCATTAATCCCTTAATCACGAGATTTGACTTTTTGAGAATTCTTTGCTGACTTGAGTGTCAAAGTCCAAGCCGAGACACCAGCAGATAACATATGCCATCCGGAAGGAAGTCTATTAGGGAGATTGCAGATTGAGTTAAGGTGATATTTGTGTCTGACATCTCTTATTTGTTCTCCGCAGGAACAAAATAAATATTACAGACTAATTTTTATAAAATGAAATAATTAATATCAATGGAACTGTAACTTATAATATAACCATAAAATTTTCACTTAAATTTATTATTATAATATAACCTAAAAAGTGTTACATATTTTTTTCTTATTATTGTATATGAAATGAAAAAAAAAAAAAATAAAAAAATAATAAATTTTGTGCATAATGTACTGCCATATATGAGATGAAGAAATATAGTGACTGTCGTACATTACTAGTACTAACGAAGTGTGAAACAAAGAGGAAAAACTAAAATGCAGTTTAGTAAATAATTAACTCATTTAAGTTCAGTTTTTGAAAACTGTATTGAAAAATAGTATAGTTCAATTTTTAATACAACTAATTCAGTTTATTTTAGTATAAAACAATACAATTAACTCTAATACAGTACAATTAAATTAATTATGCCCAGCCTTACACATAGTAGTGGTAGCAATAGTAGTCGGACCTTGATGTTCTCTGATGGGTTGTCATCCAAGAATATAAAGGTGGTGATTGAGACAATTACTAAGAATAGGGAGGATCCTGCCAAGAAGCATGCTGAGAGTGGGTTACCTTATACATTTATTTAAAAATACAGATTTAATAGTAGAAATAACTTGAGATTAGTTAAAAAAAACAAGTAATTAATCATTCATAAAGATTTTATGGATATAATTAAAAAAAAAACATAACAATATCACTGCTCTGGGTTAGTTAAGTGGTTGACAAAGAAACATTTAATTTATTTATATTGTAATTTAAAATCAACGAATAGTTTGACAATTATTTTATGTTTTTCGAAAATTATCAAACATAAAAACTAAGTAATGGGTGAGATTTCAATTCATGTACTTTTAAGAAAATTAAAAAATAAGTTTTCCAGTTAATTTCCAATGTATTTATAATTTTTAACTCCATATTTCCAATGTATTTGTACCGCACCTAGCCAAACTCAACCAACTAAACAAGTATACACATCAAAACCGCCTAACATCTAGTATCCGGACACCACCAGCACAAGACATCTAGGCAAGTGGCCGGTCAAGGCCGACTACTTACCTAGAAAGTTAGCTAACATCGATGCTCCTCCTTCAATAGGTCCCCAGGGCCAGTTTTGGGGC
>Ga0214542_1007731_pt1 | contig 18434 bp, 5 predicted proteins | sample CNSS1metaG_FD_160096 | JGI IMG/M metagenome (GOLD analysis project Ga0214542, IMG submission 160096) | Root nodule microbial communities from cowpea collected in UCLA plant growth center, Los Angeles, California, USA - CNSS1 | ecosystem: Host-associated > Plants > Roots > Nodule | place: USA...
CAACAATAATCAAAATAACAAAACATTTAAATTCATCTAACCTCAGAATCCAGTTAAGAAATTACAGTGGAATCAACCCTAAAAGCTTAGCCCTCCATGGCTTTGATGGAATACATGATGATATGAAGGAAAGAAAATAAAAGAAAGAATGAGAGATGTGGTGGAGACGGTATTTGCCAAAACCAGAGAGTTCTAAGTGTCTAAGCTGTAAGTTGTAAGTCCTCGTTTCTGCTCCCTTAAGTCTCTTTATATAGACTTCCACTGGACTTTGGGCTTTATCTGTCAGTTGCTAAAATCTTTTATTTTTATTTAATTAATTAGCAACTTAATTCCTGTCCAATTTCCAATTCTGCCCCTCTCATTTAACCATATTTGTAGTTTTGACCAGAGTTGACTGCATACTTTGACCAGTTGACCAGAGTTGACCAGTTTGACTGTCCTATCACATGCTGACACGTGGCGCAGAGTACTCTCTCTCCAGAATTAGGGTTTGCTGCTCCTTCCTCCTTCCTCCCTTGGCTGCGCAGATGCAATGACAGCGGCTGCTGCCGTTTTCCGGCGAGGTGGTTGCTGCGCGCGTTTCATTGGTGCAGGCTGAATGTTGAAGCTGCTGCAGAGATGGTCAAGCTGTCTCGCGTCTGCAATGGTTGAGTGGTGTTTAAGTGGTAAGAGGTGTGCAAATAAAATCTGGGGGTGCATTTAGCTCCTGATTTATTCTTCTCCAGAATTTCTTGATTTTGGACTTATTTTGTAACTTTGAATATTTCAAAATCACACTATTAATTGACCAAAAATAAATTCCAGCTGCATTAACAAACGTTAAAATATCCAATAATATTTTATGCAACTAAAATCAATTTTTACGCCACTTTTACCAAACTTACTCAATAAATCCAATAATCACAAATCCTAATTAAATCAATCTTTAAGCACAGAAAATTCAATTAAATCCCCAAATTTAAATATTAAATGAGGGCAAAAATTTGAACTCATCAATACTGCTGCAGCTTTGAGTTTTGATTATGAATTTTGTGATCTACAGTGCGTCTAATGATGCTTTAAGGGTGGGATTGCTGGTGTTCCTTAAGTTGTGGCTCGGAACGTATCCCTTGAGTTGTGGCTCGGGATAGGGGTTAAGTACGTGATATTCCTCGAGTTGTGGCTCGGAATAGCATCTCTTGAGTTGTGGCTCGGGATGCCGGATGAACACGAGGAAACCATGAGTTGTGGCTCGGGTTGGCGAGTGTTGCCGGTGTGAGTGTGCTGGTTGTGGCCAGTACGGATGGGTCCAGATAGATTGCCCTCCTCAGTTGTTGGCTAACGAGTTTGGTAGTCTTGGGACGATACGGACTTTTTTCGTATATGGGAACTCTACCTGGCGTTGCGGTGTATGATCCGTAGCATGTTTTCCCGCACGTGCTCTATCGGTTGTGGCCGATAGGTATGGCAGCAAGTCACCTTAAAGTAATCCTTAGACGTTGTAGAACACGAATAATTTGATTAGGGGTCAGATGGTAGGAATTAAAGAATAGGGCAATGGGAGATGTTTATGTCATGTACGGTCTCTTGTGTTTATATGTTTATATTTCTGTAACTTTATATATGTGATTTAATTGTTAAGCTCACCTTATCTGCTGTGTGTGACGATGATCGTGTACGCGGTACACGGGAGCAGGTTCTGTTGATTCAGGTGGCTCAGGTGACGCTTAGCCGCAGAGAGGGGTTAGACTTGGGGAAATGCTTATGTTTTCTTTATTACCTTTGAAAACAGTTGTAAACCTTAATGGATAATTTTATAAGATTATGGTTTTGGTATTCATAGACTTATTTCGATGGTTTAATAAAGTTTTTAAATTTTCCCGCGTTTTGGGAAAATGAGGTATTATTGAATGCGCGGGGTTTTAATTTATTTCTTTTATTTATTTATAAATCAGTAATATCCTGACGGGATGTTACAACATTGGCTTGTCGGCCGCTTACTAACAACTTTTAAGGGTTCTTTTTGTAATTTTACCCACTTCCACTGGATCCATAAGTAGTTAAATGAGGTATCTTGGGCCCAAAGGCCCATTCTAGGTAGGACCCACAGGTAAAAAAGGTATGAATAACACATTGTTCTATGTATTGATTAGGCATTAAAATATTATCTGAATCCCTGACATCATCAGTGCTAACTTAAGCATTGGAGTATCTTTTGCAGACACCCATGCACCGTTATATGAGCTTCACTGGAGCAATAAAAGACTAGTCAACAATCGAGTACTAGAGCAACTAAGGAGATTTGTGAAATACAACTTGGTCCTATAAGAATAGTTTTCACAGAAACATGGATTTTGCACTTTCTCCAGAACTTCAAGAAGACGAGAGATTGAACGAGTGGAAGAAGGCAATTGAAGAACGAAGGTTTCCATAAAACCGCTTTTCTTTTTCTTCAAAGGTTTTTTTTGGTTTCATCGTGTAGTTTCATAAATATTTAATAAAATAAAAAAAGGACTGCCACGTCACATTGTAAGATAAGTTGTCACATTTTATATGTCAACCTATTATTTTCCTTAGTGAATGGTGTTTAGTGTGTGTGGAAGAATGAATAGTGAGATGCATGAAAAAGATGAGTGAAGGTCAGTGTTGTGTGTGAGAGTTGGAGAGATTAGGTGTGGTTAGTGGGCCTTTTTTTTGTAGAGACAAAGTGGTGGGAATATAAGTAAAGGTGGTGCAGATGTAATTTTAACCCAAATGGGCAAACAAAAAAGCCTAAGAAAAATATTTTTTAATTTTTTAATTTTATAATTCTTAATCAAATTATTCAATTAATCTTCCTATGAATTTTTAATTTTACTTTATAAATACTATTTAACTTTTTATTTATTTATTTACTACTATTATTTTATTTGCTATTATTTCTTACAAAGTATGTTTTTAAGTCAGACAAAAGTCCAATCAAGTAAGATTTATGAATCCATTATAAATAGGCACACTTTACAAAGTATGTTTTAAGTTACTATTCACCAGAAAGAGAAAACCACTTCGAAACTTAAGCTTTAGAGTATTTTTTGCAAGTAGACCCCCTTCTTTAGCAGAGTCTTGTTGGAGAACATACAACATATATCATTTTCCCTCTAAGAACTTTTAATGTAATATACATTTAGTAATATTAAAAACCACACAAACAAACACCAACTTTTGGATAAACATGAATTAAAAATCTGTTATATATTATCTATTGTCTATTTTAATATAATGATGTAGGATTATCTTGTTCCTTTTAGAAGATTATTGAATATGGTAATGATTGATTAAGAAAACCAAGGAAATCCCCACTGGACATTAAGATAACAAGTTATCTAGATGTGAAGGTTCCTTTCCAAGGTTCTAGAGAGGAGAAAAATAGAATGATTCAAAACAAAAAAGAGTGGACAACACATAAAAAGAGTAAAACCTAAGTCACACACTCAAATGAAGAAGAAAGCATAAAATGGAAAGGAAAGGAATGATAAAAATGTGAGAAGCACGCCACTACAAGGCTAGGCTAGAAGAAGCCATGGCAACCTTGAAGATGAGTGGATGTGTGCCGCCACTTGAATCAAGATTCAAGATAAGGCTTAAAAGAACTACACTCCCTAAGGAGGAAGACTCTCACAATGGATGATAGACAAAGGTGTTTAATTTCTCCAAAATGTTCAACCCTTGTACAAGTGTTAGAGGTACCTTTAAATATAAGTGTCTAACGGCCTTTTAGCAAAAACAAATAAGCTAAAAAGGATTACAATGCAAATAACAAAACCTATAGTCTAGAAAGTAGGTTAACAAAGGAGCACATGGACACATTCTATAAGCCATCTTGGCCAAGGCAAGGTGGATGCTCCTTTTAGATGTTTCTAGACTTCTTGGAGGCCAAGGCATGTGGTCATCCTTTCTAGATGTTTTTAGAAAGCTTTGCTCCTTCTCTTTGCTCCACATGTGCTCTCCAAAAGCCATCTAAATGGGCCACTTGTCCTTCCTTATCCCACCTCTTAATGAACCTACAAAATAAGTTAATTTTGAATTAGCATGTTGGCCTTAGGTTAAGCGTATCCTTTGAGTCAACAAGTCAACCCAAAGTCAAGGTCAACAAGTCAACTTAAAAATAGTCAACCAAGCTAACTTAATGGAATTTTAAACTAAAGAAAATAAAAGCAAAGGAAGGGATCAAGGAACTCCCTTTCATCTAAGCATGTGCCATGGGCCATCATCCTTGGTAGGGATCAATCCTTTATCATATAAGAAAAGAAGATATTAGTAATTTTACCCTTTTACCCATGTTTATTTTGCTGACAAATATTCCATATGTTGATTTTTTAGTTATTTAATATTGTTAATTTACTCTGTAGCATCCCATTTAATAGGAAAACCTTATAAATGAAACATCACATGTAATATAATATAAAAAGAGCAACACCAAGATGTATATATGTATCCGCCATTACAGTCATCCAAAATATACTCAAAGAGAAAAGTAAGGCACCCCACGATGCCATTAACAAAATAAAATGTAAGAGTTTGACAGTTGACCAAAAGGCTTGCTCATAGAGCAAGATATTACATAGGCAATAGTGCTTATAGAGAATACTTGAAGGAATAAGATCCAACCCAAGCCTGGCTATAATGCAGAGTTTTCATCACCCTGGTGACCACTAGGGGTTTCCATATTTGCTCACATCAATAAATTGATGAACATTACAAAAGGAAAAACCACCCTAAAACACATAAGCAAACAAAAAGGGTAAGCTGGAGTATAAATAATTTGAACATGTTATAGCACACAGATACTTAAAATAGATCATAAGCATGTGATAAGATAGGCATACAATCATGTGATAGCAAACAAGCAAGACTCTAAGACTCAATCTATCCGGATACATATAATAGGTCGGATTCACGGAATGTCTGCACTTGTGGTGGCCTCTACTGCTCTGCAGAGCCATTGCCAATGGGTTTCACCCTACCACGCACAAGGATAGCCTTCAAACATCTAAGGCCATTATCCTGCCAAAGACAAGGGCCTCCTACTACTCTCACCACTTGAGTCAGTCCGCTATACATGAGACTAACTGACTCTTTAGAGTTTCAGGATGCAATCCTTACTTGAATCCTTACCTAATTATATACACTACCGCACCACCATGAAATCTCACCAAAAGATTCATGGAATTATGTCCATCACATCCAACACCACCATGAAATCTCACCAAGAGTTTCATGGAATTATGTCAATCTCATACCACAACCATGTCTCTCCAACCAACCATAGATTTATCAAGCATAACAATCTCATGCCAATATCCAACCAACCAACCAACCATGATTCATGCATTTATTCATACCAAGCTCATCAATTCTAGTCCCATTATATTATATAGAACATACAAGGCATCATACTACAACTTTTCAAAGCAATAAACTAATCAATCATTAGAAACATACACTTATCCAACCAACTTTGTCAATCTCACTCAGGCGAGAGGAACCCCTCGCTCAAGCTACCAGAGCTCGCCTGGGCAAGAATGCAAACAAAGGGCTCGTCGAGGTCTCGGTTAAGCTAGCCCATCTTGCTCAGGCGAGATTACTCTCGCTCAAGAGAGTGGCATTCGCTTAGGCAAGCCCTCGAAACAAAGAGGGGGATGAGTTGTTGTTGTTCTCAGGCGAGAGCTCCTTGCTTAAGCGAGAGCTTTCCGTTTTGAGTGACCACACATCTCGCCTGGGCGAGTTCAACAGAACTCACCTACTCTCACGCGTCCAGCCACCAGATTCAACCAGAAACACAACATATATTATTCACACCATCACAACACCATTCAAGCATTTAAGAACACGAAACAATCCAACAACAGGCAAAATAATCATAAAGACATGAAACCCTAGCTTCCCTTACCTTTTAGTAGAGCTAAACTTGAGGGGTTTAAATATTGACGAAGAGGGCACCTCAACTCCAAGAACGAACTCAGCAGTTGTAAAGTACGAACATAGGAACTGGAATGAGCCTCTAGGAACGACTCAGGACAGAAACAGGACAACCAGAAAGGGAAAAGAGAAGAGGAGGGTGAAGTTTAACTTATATGAGGGAAACGCTAAACTAGCTTGGAGAAAATATGGGAGCTTACTCAAATCCTAGCAGAGCTCTTTGCTTCAGTAGTGGAAGGGGGAAAGGTTCCTGTTTTCTGAGAATGGGACAAAGTGAGAGGGGTTAGGGCTGGAAAAGGGTTTTGGGACACCCTATGAGTTGTCCTTAGGCCCAACAGAACAGGTTAGGCCCTTAAATATTATGGACATAAAAAGTGGGCCTTACATACTCTTTTACCCATTTTGTTGTCACATGTTCCTAAATTTATTCTTTTTTTTTTCTATAACATTTTTATTTATTTATGATTTATAATTATTTTCTACACTTATAAATAATTATAAATAATTGTTCAAATTAATTCTATTCAAAACATAATTATAAACTTAAAAATATTATAATTTATTTGTTCGATGTCTTTCTTTTAATACAATATATATTTATATAGAGAAAAAAAAAACAAACACTAACGGTGCATAATTATAGGTGCACAAAGACTTTGCTAAAATCATTTTAAAAAATAATAGTTAGAGAGACCTGGCCTCAATAAGCTAATTTTAAAAAGTAATATAAAGCGATGTCAAAGTTTTGGCTAAGATAAAATAAATTTCTAAGTAGAAAATATTTTAAGAAATGATAAGTAGAGAGGTTAGACCCTTGTTAAGATAAAACTAATTTAAAAGATATTATAAAGTCACTACAAAGGAAATAATTTTTAACGGAGGTTATTTTTGGCATTTTCGGCGGTTTTAACCTCCACTAAAGACGTTACCCACGGTTTGGTTTTCTCTTAGAAAAACCAGCGTCGTTAATGGATTACCAGTAATTTTCAACAAGCCCTGGTAAAGCAGTACTTATCGGCAGTTTTGGAACCCCGCTATTTACCGGTGGTTCTAAAACCTTCACTACTTACCGGTGGTTCTGGAACCTCCGCTACTTACCGACGATTGTGGAACCTCCGTTATTTACCGGCGATTCTGAAACCTCCACTACTTACCGACAGTTCTGAAACCTCCACTACTTACCAACGGTTCTGAAACCTTCGCTACTTACCGACGATTCTAAACCTCCACTACTTATTGACGGTTCTAGAACCATTGATACTTTCTAGAAAGGGGAAAGTCCTAACTAAATAAACTAAAGTTAAGTTTAAAAGAATGTAGAGAGGGTCGGACCTCGCTAATAGATGAAATTTTATTTTTTTAATTTGTTAGATTTTATAGTAAGTATACGTTTAAAATTGTTTAATTTAAGAAAAATAAAACTATAAAAATTTGCTAATGTAAAATATCATTTTAAAGAACAATATATAGAGAGGGTTGAATTCTTGCTAAACTAAAATTAATTCAAAAAAATAATATAAAGAGGGTTCAAAACTCTTGGTAAAATTAATTTTTAAAACAAAAAATCATTTTAAAAATAAAATAGATATGAAGGGTTATACCCTCACAAAACTAAAACTAATTATTTTAAAATAATGATATAAAAAAGAAGTTAAATTCTCGCTAAGAAAAAAAATATTTTTTTAAAAATCTAAAAAGGGATGAAACCCTCGTTAATATAATAAACCTTTATCTCTTTAAATTATTAAATTTCTTTTAATATAATAATCTATTTATTAAATATTAAATTATTAAATATAATAAACTGCTATTTTCGTATTACAACCAAAAAATCAACATTATTTTCTTTCAATTTTTGGCTCACGCTGTTTTTTCCTTAAATAAATTTATTCTTGGCTTCGTCTCGGTTGTCAATCGTCTTTTTTTCCTTGATCATTTGTATTGGCCTATCAAATTAAACCTTATATCTACCACCACACCACAATATGATTACTATACAATTTTTTTTTTCACAAAATTTTGCTTACCAAAACAAAAATTAAATGCAACACTGCTGAATCATTCCCGAGAATAAAAGACGTTTGGAAAAGTATGGACTATACTATTATAATAATAATAATAATAATAATAATAATAATAATAATAATACATGAACTCTATGAAGTCCCTATATTTGGGGCACAATTAATTAGGTTGAGTAAAGACAACAGGAATTACATAAAATAAATAGTAAACCAAATAAGTTAAATATAACTGTAGGGAGAAAGAAATAGGCGTCCATATCTACACCGTCTCCGCCCCTTTTTCACCATTTACTAAGTTTACACGTAAAACAGAGATATGAGACTAAGGCAACAACATTGATCTTCCGTCAAACTTCGCAACTCTCCTTCTCCTCTGTTTTGTTGTTGTTCTTGTTCTTGAGATATGTTTTGTCAGGCTTCTCCTCAGATAGTGTGTCTTCCTTCTTCTCCCCGATCTCTATATCTCCAGCGTTAGGGTTCACCTCTTGTTCTTGGTTCTCACCAGACACAGTTGGAGCAGCGTTTTCATTATTGCCGATATCTCCTTTGTGTTCTGGTAGCTTCTCGTCCTTTACGCTCTTGTTGTTTCTGTACATTGCGTAGAGCACAATCTGAATGACTCCAAATGTTAACCCCACAACGTTCGGCAACTGTCCAAGAAAAAACCAGAAGACAATGTCATATGTGTGCATATGTATTATCCTAAAAGACAAAATAGCAGGTACGGGAAACACACAATGGCTCGTGCATGAACATGAACCAGAACACACTTACCGTCACATAGATATCCTTCAACGAAATACCATATAAGAGCCACATGATTGCGCTTAACAGAAGGAGCATTGAAAGAGGGAAGGGAAGGAACTCTACGCTTTTGGTTCGAATAACCACCCTCTGAAAGTGTAAAAGAAATTGAATAAACAGTGAGACTAATTAATTTTATATTTTCACTGTTATGCATATGGGTAGAAATCAAATCATAGGTTTATGAATTTTGAAGTAATTATTTCTATAAACATTGATCAAATTTATTATACAGTTTGTAATAAAATAAAAGTGAGCGTCTTTATTCTTAGGCCATTTATTCTTACTTTAATAACAGGTGACGTGAAAAAAAACAGAAGGTTCTAAGTTGAAGTGATGTACTCACAATAATGCTTAAAGGTGCTGCAAAAACACTAGTAGCAAAGACCACGCAAATCCATCCTAGAAGCTTGATACGGCCTGCCCCTTTTGCTAGTAAGTGGGTTAGGAGGACAATCGTGCAAAATCCTCCAAAATTAAACAAAACAATCATCCTCAATGTCGACATCTGAAAGTTCAGAAAAAATTTCAGATAATGTTTTAAACCATCTATAACTAATGAGGAATACAAAGATGGATGTAATCCTAGTCAAAGATGTATATTTACCCTAGCTTTCTTGGGGCAGTAAGTGATAAATATGGCAAGGTAAATTGTCTCTATCACACAACCGAACGAATTGATTGTGATAAGAAGCGTTTCTCCGGTCTTCACATAGGCATAGAAGATCCAAAGCATTGCACTGAATAGTGCAGCCACATATGGAACTGATTGGAACCCTTCTGTTGATTTCTTCTTACAAACTCTATAAAATGTCGGTCTGCAACATGTGTTTATTTTTATGTTGATCAGTAAAATGTCAGAATATTATTATAATTTATACAGTTTAAATACGTCACTAACTATGTATAAAAAGTAGATTGAATAAGCATTTAGACTTACAGTGGTGCCAAAAAACACACGAAGGAGGCAACATTACCTGCAACATTTACAAGAAAATGAGAATGAAAATTGTGCAGAATAAGAAGATAATGAAAATTGTCAAAATTCTGTGAGATAGATACCTAGAACCCCAAAGAGAAAACTCAGAGGACTGTGAGACATGGCCGTGAATCTGAAGGGAAGGAAGGTTGGAAGGTGAGAAAAGAAGAAACTAAGTAGCTATAGCTCAATTTCTGCGTCTCAACTGCCACGAGTATTGAGGAGAATGAGGCACTATATATAAGGATGGACATGTAAACTTTGCATGGACAGTATGAAACTATGAATGATTGCTTTTCAACCTATTGCTTTGAAAGCCACACAGAAGCCAAAACAAAATTTGATGCTTTTGTGAAAGAAAAAAAGAAAAACATATTTTATATTTTAAGGTTATTATTTTATGTTTCAAAACTCAGATTATTTTTAGATAAATAAGTTTATAACTTCCAAGTAAAATTTGTAATAACTTCCTAAAATAAATTAGAGAGGCTATTTAATTTTTTTAAAAGTCGACCATTACTACTTCATATATATGACATTAAAATCGTTCTTAAAACGAGAAATGATAATGATGAATCTGTATAACTAAAGTAGTAAATGATAAATAACAATGATGAATACGATGATTTTGCCAACTCAATATATTATGATTATAAGCGTAGGTGCAGTGTCGTTCTACATTTAATACATGGGCCAACCCTTTGCTCAATACCACTTACGTACCTAATATGTCTTCGTTGAAGTCGTTTCTTTTCGCAGCCTTAAACACCACACCTTCCCTTTCTAGTGAGACACATCTCCATTATTTGCATTTCCTTCATCACTCAAAACATTCTTCTTTAGACATTTTTTCAAGAATGTAACTTTTCTTATCATTATTCTTATTAAAACAATTTTCTGTGCATTTCTAAATAAAATAATGTTAATAAACAGAACACGAATCTCTCAATTATTGACAGTAAAAAAATATTAATAATAGGTATAAAAGTGAAAAGATAAAAAGCATAATAAGATAATTGATATATCCTATTTTTCTTTTTGGGATCGTCTGCCCAATAATTATTTTATTTTCCTAAAATGTCTAAATACATATAAAATTATACTAATAATTTATCATCAGCTGTATAACCTATTTTTTATTTAAAGTAAATTGGAGAAGTCGTTTTTGTTTATTGGTAATGATGTCTCTTTTAATTTATTACATCTTGGTGGTACTTCAATGTACACATTGCCGCCAAACTGGCCTAGCCGAATCAACTGCACTATTATCAAAAGGTAACCCATTAGGTCAACAGAGTTTCACGATTTAGAGATGAAAACAGGACACGTGTAAAAAAATGTGATTATAGTCATTGTACTATTGCTTTAGGAGTTTGGCATGAACTTCATTTTTTTATATTTGTTTGGCTGAATGGTTTGTGATTCATATATTTAATACATATCTTGATGAAACGATTGTGTTATTGCGTTCTATCTCATAGCTTTTGACTGTCACGCGTGAAACAGTGGAATTCAAAGTCCTATCGATGATTAACCAAGTGGCACAATCTCACCTGATGACAGTTATATGTATCTACTAATTTCATAATATGTAGAGGATACTTTCTTGTTTTGCACCTGCTTCTGATGGAGATTACATAAAGCATGTGTTTTCCGATGAGTAAAAGATTTCAGATGAAAAAAGTGAGATTTTTTTAAGTATGCAAAAAGAAATATATTTAAAGGGTATCATTAGTGCATGTCGTTAGTTACATCAGCTCATTTTTTTAATATATAGTTACTTTAAGGTTTTATACTAATTAATAACTAATTAGAAATTCTTTCGTTTTAACCAGAAAAATAAATTTTAGAACTGTATTTTATTCTCCTGGTTCAAAAACTGTTGTAACTTTAAGTCATAAAATATAAGTATTAAAATAGAAATCCAACTGTCATATCTTTGAACCACCTTTCCTTTATATAATTAAAGCTTGCAAGTTGAATAATAACTTTTATTCTCTATAAATCTATGTATTAATATATGAAATAATATAAAATCCTAGGAAAAGATATAATATACTTAAAAATATAATAAGTAATAAGGTGGTCTTGTGATTAAATAAAATAAATAAATAAATATAGATCGTATATTTCTGATTCCTTGTAGTTTAATAAATGTAGTCCATATTATTTTTTATGTTACATGCACTTCACTATTCACGATACACAAGAGCAGAACTCCCTGCATATGGGAATTATAAATTATTGACCATTAGTGACGGCTAACTTTAGTTGGTATAATAGGACTCCAGAGAGTTAGGTGATTATTAAAATATGAGACATAATTAACAAGGTGGTTACCATTTTTAATATTTTGAAAATCTATCCTCATTCATATTATAATACTTAAGATGCTAAATGGTCACATGATTTAAAAATGTTAAATAAATTACTAATTCTAGCATAGTTTCATTTTTTATTTCATGGTTTATGTAACAGTCCAATTTCAAATATAATATAATTAAATGAAGCATTACACATAAATGAATTAACACCACGATGTCAATAATAAAGTATAGGAAATGGTCAATAGTAATTCAAAATAAAACTCAGAGACAAGACACTACATGGGCCATAGTCCTAAAGAAAAGCCCAAATAAACAGAAATCCAGTCTAAGCAGGCTATGCAGCGGAGTCACCATTTCCTTGTTGACGACAAGTATTTCTCGTATTTGCTCATATCAATAAATTGATGATCATCACAAAAAGAGAAAACCACACACATAACAATCAAACAAGCAAAGGGTAAGCTAGAGCAGAAAATTGTGTATTATACAAGTACATGCAATTTCATAGACCAAGATACATGTGTCAATCAATCATGTTATGACTTGCAAACAATACACTAAGACTCAAGACATGACTCATCCGGATACATATAATTAGTCGGATTCAGCAGATGCTTACACTTGTGGTGGCTTTTATTGCTCTACCGAGCTAATTGTTTCAGTGTCTCATCCCCCACACACAAGGTTAGCCCTTAATGAGTTTCAGGCCTCCTGCTACTCTCACCACTCGAGTCAGTACGATCTATGTGAGACTAACTAACTCTTTAGAGTGTCAGGATGCAATCCTTACCTTGAATCCTTACTAAATTATATAAATGGGGCACCACCATGAACTCCCATTAACAGGGGTCATGGAATTACGTCCCGACTAACTGAGGCACCACCATGAGATAAATGAGATACCACCACGATGGAATTTTCATGGAATTATGCCCTAACCAAATGAGATACCACCACGAAACTATCATGGAATTACGCCCTAAACATACCAACATCATATTTCATCCATTAATATAGAATCATATCTCATACCAACACCATGCCACTCTCATTACCAACCATCTCATTCGTTTTACATGCCAAATTCATACCAACACATCAATCCACTTCATAACCTCAGATATTTCATGCAAATTCGCATGCCTCATACTTTAACTAGAGTAAACCAACCAATCAAACAATCAATAACAACCAAGTGAGGAAAACAATGTGGCCTACAACAGATCTCGCTCAAGCTAAAAGCCCTCGCTTAGGCGAGAGGAGTACCCTCGCTCAAGCTGCAGGCTCTCGCTTAGGCGAGAGGAGTACCCTCGCTCAAGCTGCAGGCTCTCGCTTAGGTCTTTCACTCAAAACCCAATTTGCTCGCTTGAGCGAGTACTCGAGCAAAACTCCTGGGCGAGTTTCTGCTACTCTCGCCTAGGCGAGATGAGCCCGCTTGGGCAAAAGTAGCAGTTCGCCTCTCCTGTTTCATGTAACAGTGGTAGCACACCAACTTCAAACATTATTAAGTTCATATTCATCTCCACTCAGGCATTATCCAGTCATATTAATCACAAAACAAAGCTACAACAACCAACATAAACTCAAGATATGAAAACCCTAGCTTCCCTTACTTGGAAAGAGCTAGTACGCGACCTCGACACCGATCAACAGAGCACAACAACTCTAGGAAAAAAATAAAGAGCTGGAAAAATAGTGGAACGAAACAGAACGAGGTCATTGAGATGAGCCTCCAAGGAAATACGAAAATAAAGCCAGAGGAGGACTACTATGAGCTCAGAAACAACTTACATGGAGTGGAAAAGCTTGAGTTTGCTTGGAGAGGATTAGGAATCAAACCCTAACAGAGGTTCACAACTGCTCAGAGAAGGAGTAAGGGAAAACTATTTTTCTGCAATGAGATGAACGAGTGGGGTTAGGGCAGATTAGGGTCTTTGGCTCCCTATAGGTCAGTCCTGGGCCCAACTGCTTTGGGACAGTCCTTTAAAATTTAGGACAGAATAAATAGTGGGCCTTACAGTTTATAATTGATTATATGAATTATTTATTTTGATTATGTAAGTTTTAAATATTACATAAGTTTAAACACGCTACGGAAAAAATCATTCCAATTTTATAAATTTATGATGTTAATACAAAATGCTAAGGTTATTAAGTGAATGTTTAACCTAAATTCATAAATCTATTTCACCTAAATTTATAAATCTATGATGTTAATACTTAATATATTATATTTTAATTTCTCATTCAAAACATGTTTTTCTTAGCAACATTGTTTATATAAGCAACACCACATCATTTGCTTTTATGACAAAATTTGTTAGACAATAATCTACCTTTATAATCAATTCCATTTATATAACATAATAACATTTTATTTACTTCTAAAACTTATACAAAATATTTTTTATTTTCTAAATCTACTATTGATTGTGATTAAGATTTAGTTCAATATATTAAACTATTTAAAAAAAATAACAATTATATGTTACGAAGATACACTACAAGAATGTTGATAAATAACTTTTATATAATAGCCACCACGAGATGTTAAACTCTAATAGCATCCCACTAAAAATTGAATACTATATAGCAATTGCGAAATATTTTAGATTAACAAGCAAACTGCTAGCCACGCGTTTTCTTTACCCGGACCAAATTCTTTTCAAAAAAATCATAAAAATAACCAAATTTTATTACATTTTAAAAAAAGTAAAATATAGTAAAGTTGGCAATATCTATGATAAAAAGATATAGTATAGAGATTTCTCTTTTGGTGGTGATTTTAGAATGCTTGACAACAAAAGCAGATTAAATGGAATGTAACGCAACTATACACAAAGGCAGCGATATGATTAAAACTGGTTTAGAAAGCTAATAATATTTTGTCTTTTTCCTTAAGTTTGTGCATGATCAAAAGTTATTAATGTAAGGCCCATTAAGAATAATCATTTTTTGCCGACCCTAAATTAAAGGGGCTGCCCTTGTAAGTGGGCCTAAGGGCTGGCTCAGTATATAAAATCATACTTCGTTGCCCTAAGTCTCACTTTTCCACACTTTTCACAGAACCTAGAGCTGCAGCGGCCTCCTCTGCTAGGGTTTCACGACACCTTCCGTTCGCATTCAACTTGACCGTCCCTAGCTCACGTAAGTGCTCTCCAACTAGCAGTTATCCCTTCTTGGTCTATTCTCGTAGCTTTTGTCAGGGTTCCGTAACGACCCGCTTTTATTCATTGTTCTAAGAAGTTGTTTGTGCTCCACAGTTGGGTGTCGAGGTTTCCAGCTAGCTTTATCCAGGTACGGGAAGCTAGAACCTCTCTGTTTAATCTGTTTAATGTGATCGTAAGCTGTTTACGGTATATTTTTATGGTCCTTGAACTGGTATGTTGTTGTGAATGCAAGAGATGGTTGATGTTGTTGTTGGCATGTGCAAAATACGACTGTTATAGGCATGGCAGTGGCGACGACTGTTAAACTCGCCTAAGCGAGCTCATCTCGCCTAGGCGAGGTGAGTGGAGGCTCGCCCAGGCCTCCTCACGCAAATGGCCGCCTAGGCGGCTAGCTCAATTTCGAGCAAGCGAGCGTCTCGCCTAAGCGAGAACGTGCGGAGGGCCCTGTTCCAGACTTGCGAACTCTCGCCTAGGCGAAGAGGACTCGCCTGAGCGAAAGACTCTTGCCTGGGCGAGACTCCTTGGCCTGAGCGACGGGTTGAGCAAGGTTGCGTTCAACTGGGGGTTTTCTTGTCTTTTGATGGTTGAACTGTGCTTTATTGTATTATTATATGATGGCATGAGGAAAATGAGTATGCATGTTGGGAGGAGTTTATTTGTTGGGAATTGTGAGCTTGGCATGATTTCTATATGAGTTGTACATGAGAAGTTGGATACATATATATGTGCATGTAGTCACAAATTTGGCATGAGCAACAATAAATCTTGATGGTTGGTAAACCAGTGGCATGGTTATGTTATGAGGAGAAACACTTTACTCATGGTTGGGAATAACGAGTTGGTAATGATTCAACGTATGAGAATTGAGGAGTTGGTTATGGGTGTTGGCATGAAATTTCATGTGTGATGTATGTGAAAATTCTTGGCTGTTTATATAAGTCGGTCTGTGTCAGTGCGTAATTCCTTGGAGTCTCTAGGTGAGACTTTCAGGGTCGTGCTTCAGTGGTCGGGACGTAATTCCATGGCCCCTGTTAGTAGGTGTTCATGGTGGTGCCCCATCTATATGGTCTAGTAAGGATTCAAGGTAAGGTTGCATCCTGACACTCTAAGGAGTCAGTTAGTCTCACTTAGAGCGGACTGACTCCTGTGGTGAGAGTAGCAGGAGGCCCGGAATTCATTAAGGGCTAACCTTGTGTGTGATGGAAATTTGATTCATTATAACACTCGTAACACTTAGCTCGGGGGTGAGCAGAGGTATCCACCACAAGTGTAAGCATCCGCTGAATCCAACCAGGCTATATGTATCCGGATAAGTCGAGTCTTAGTGTATTGATTGAAGGGTCATAACATGTTTGAGTGATATGTGTATGTTGTATATGTGTATATTGACTATGAAGGTACATTTGATTGCATGATGAAATTGTTGTTGGCTCTAGCTTACCCGTTCTTGTTGGTTGCTTTGTATGTCGTTCTTCTATCTTCGCGATGATCATCAATTCTATTGATGGGAGTAGACGCGAGAGGTAACCGTGGTCAACAAGGGAGAGGCGAACCCGCTGCTTAGTCTTCTTGGGCCGGACTTTCTGTCCTTCTTGGGCTATCCTTAAGGCTACAACCCATGTTACATCTTTCTAGGATTCCAGTAAACTGTTTAACATGTTTCTCTTTTTTTTTTTTTTATGGCATCTTGGTGTGTCTTGGCCTGTACGGCGTTATGTTTAAACTCCATAACTGTATGATTATATTATAATTGTGTGACGTTTCTTTAATTATGCATATTAATTAAATGAGATGTTACAATTAATGAATTTATATGTCAGATATTGACCGACACAAAAGTTAATTTAATTATTTCTTTTATAAGTGACAGTAATATTCGCATCACAAACTGACTTCTGACTTTGTTTTGTGACAATTTTTTTTTATCGACAAATAAATAAATATATTTGTTATATAACATTAGGTAACAAGATCATATATCTATATCCCTATAAATTTCTACAAGAGTTAATGAAAACTGAATACATGATGGTAAGTCCTCAAACATAATATATCAACTTGTCACAGATTATGCCCTTTTAGGTTGCACGTGCATGTAGGAAAAGAGGTTCCAATAAATTCCCGCCAAAACTGCCCTTGTAACTACTTTGCTTGATACTGGTATATCACTAGAACTCAAAAAAACATAATACAAAGTGATTATTTCATAAATGGTAAGTTTAAAACTACACCTACAAGGAAAAAATCAAACACTCTAAACCGGAAAATATAAATTATAAGTCAAAGATTCAATAAAAGGTTGTAAGAATAAATTAGATCTAAATTTTTAATATGTTTTCATAGTTTATTCAAGTAAAATTTATTATATAAATTATTCATTTTGAAGATCATTATTAAATCACCTATTTAATCTCACATGTCAAATGTATTTGTTTAGTCATAGGAGTATTTATAAGAATGAGTTGAAGTTAAACTCAGCTCTTAATATTATAAAATCATTATAGTTTCAAAATATATTTTATTTAAATTATGTAATATTTTTCACGCGTGATATATAAGTAATGCTAATAGCATACATTTTGGCTTACCGATTAGACTAGATTAATTGGAAGCAATTATTGATTAACAGTGTGTCTAAGCTGGATTCAACAGCGTCTACTTTTGAAAGTTGTCAAAGTTGAAAAAGGTTTTAACCGAACTTTTTGTAAAAATGTGTTTAAAATGATGTTACAGCCACAAACAACGAAGTCTCGTGTAATGATAAATTGTAGGTTTACTTATGTTAAATGTGTGCCTTCTCATTTGCAGCATTTTCTTTATCGGCAAGTTCACGCATGTGTTCTAATTTGTGCGTAAAATTTTGATTCCTTACGCCAACGACCACCTACGTGTTTATTCAACTTAACCACAATGTGCAAACTTTATTTTCAATAACATACTAATTTTGTGAAATATACACAGATGTTAATTAAGAATTGATTAAAGTAAATGAAAACTTAATGAAACTTCAGATTTTGTAAATTAATATCATGTTTTAGTAATGCAAATTATATTAATAAATTTATGGTGAGTAAAATAAAGGTCTCCCAACTAATCATGCATTAGGGATGATTTGAAAAAAAAAAAAAAATCTGCTTAAAGAGAACGAGTTTCGTAGGGTCCTGAATTTTGTAAGTGGTACGTTACCTGACCA
>Ga0214542_1007741_pt1 | contig 18413 bp, 21 predicted proteins | sample CNSS1metaG_FD_160096 | JGI IMG/M metagenome (GOLD analysis project Ga0214542, IMG submission 160096) | Root nodule microbial communities from cowpea collected in UCLA plant growth center, Los Angeles, California, USA - CNSS1 | ecosystem: Host-associated > Plants > Roots > Nodule | place: USA...
CAAGCTTTTCTTGCCGTCTTCATGCAATGCTTGGCTTGGATTTTTGTGCTTTTGATAATTTCTTATTCTTGGATTTATCTTTAAGGTGTCATGAAGCTTTAATCAATTTATTTCCACACCTCCATGACTTAGCTGCAACTGCACTAACCCACATCAAAATATCCAAAGAACATTTATGCAACTAACAAGCTATTTTTAACATGTTTTTGTATCTCATGCTCAATAAACCCAATTATAGGAAATCCCAATTAAATCAATCTTTAAGCACACAAATTCAATTAAATGCCCAGAATTAAACATTAAATGAGAGCAAACATGCGCACTCATCACCCCTATTAGTGGGTGTCCATGGTGGTGCCCGATCTATATAATTTGGTAAGGATTCAAGGTAATTTTGGCTGGGTGATGTATGTATATTGGACTGTGAAAGTATATCTGATTGCATGATAAAACTAATTTTGGCTCTAGCTTACCCTTCTGTTGTTTGTTGTATGTTCTGTGGTGTGGTCTTTTCTTTTGCGATGATCATCAACTTGTTGATGTGAGCAGAGGTGAGAACTCCCCGTAATCATGAGGGTGATGGAGGTTCCGCTGCATAGTCTGCTTGGACTAGATCTAAGTTTACTTGGACTTTCCTTTAGGGCTATAACCCCTGTACCGTTGGTCTTTAGGCTTAAAATTCTAAATGTTGTTGAGTTATATTTTATACTTTGTTATGGCATCGTAGTGTTCCCTTTTCTTATTCGGGTTTTCTCTTAGATAATCGTGAGGAGTAGTGTCTACACTCCAGGACTTTGTTTCTAATACTATTCCGCATGACATTCCTTTAATTAGCGCTATTAACTAAATGGGGTGTTACAGCCCCAATTGAAGTACACACTGACATACGATATCCATGCAAAGCAAAAGTAAACATCTCATGCCAATCCTTATACATGAACACCATCTTTTATATAATCTTCCTTATGTTTTTATTAGCAGCCCCAACTGCCCCATTCATCTTCTGACAATAAGGAGAAGGTTCCCAGTCATCCTCATTATCATCTTCCATATTGTCAATAGAGTGCTCATAATTAGGAATATCGACATTAATATTTTTGAAACATTCATCATCATATTTGCATCATTTAAGTTTATAAAACAGATAAATAAAACGAAAATAAACAAAAACGCAAACTATAAATGATTTTATTGTCACATTGAGCATAAAAAAAATTAAAGATTAAAAACGGTCATCTCAAAAAGTCTTGAATCCTAAAACTCTTAGTAAAGCAAAAGGATAAACTAAAACTATTACATTTTTTCAAATTAAACATCACGGGTAATTCGTTATCTCTCAATTATTCAACTACATGTATGAAGGACAGGACCACACAAAGTCTGAGCTTTCAAATCCACTTCCATCCTCGATGGGTGATATCTGACAAGCATTCATTCATCCAGCACTACAGAAGTTCTCTTCGATGTCACTGATTTGAATCTTCCCTATCTTTCGTTCTCGTCCTTCTATGCAAGCCAGGCTTCGCTCCTTCTTTTCTTCTATTAGTTTTCTGTTGTCCTATTTATCCCTATAACATACTTGCACAAAGTTCTTGTCGATCAAATTTTGTAGAAAATTTTTGAACTCATTGCATGCCTCGATGGAATGTTCAGCACCTGGATGGAACCCGCATGCATCCCTTAAGTTATATTCACCTTCCAACAATCTTACTATTAGTAGTGCCTAAAAAATAAACCTTCGTGAACTCTTAATTTCGCGTACATTCCTCACCAAATTATGTCCTTGAGATCAATAGCATTTATCGCAGCATTATCATGCCCAAAGAGGGGATTGGCCTTAATTTTGGATTTATTCTCTTGAAATTTTAACTACCCTAAGTCGATTAAAGCTTGCACTTTGTGTTGGAAAGACAAACATTTCTCAGTAGATTGACCGATGGCTCCCCCGTGATAATCACATGTGGCATTACATCAAAATACTTAGGGTATGGTGGCTGCAACGACTTCATCGGGCAGATAGCTACCAAAGCATTACGGAGTAGATTCGGCATTAACTCCGTGTAAATCACAAGAATAGGAGTGAAATGAATATAATTCTTTTCTTGATTCCTTCTAGGACTAGTGATTTGCCCTAAAGATTGGTTGGGATTTGTGTTAGCCTCAATTTTCCAAGTGTTATTTGAGGAGTTTTGCGATTGATAGGATTCCTACTATGGAGATTGTGCTTGGTAAGCGGGAGTCTGATTTTCTAACCTAGGTATTGTTGATGCTGCATGCACCTCTACTTCCATCTTCTTCCCAAGACTGAAATCAGGCTTTTTAGGAGTTGTAGTTGCAAACGGGCTATATGCAATTTTCCCATTTTTCAGCCCAATCTCTATCCTTTCACCTATGATAATGATATCAGCGAAATTTGAGGATACATTCCCCACCATGTGCTCATAGAATGGGGGTTGCAACGTGTTCACAAACATTGCCACCATTTCCTTATCATGAAAGGGAGGTTCCACCTAAGAAGCAAGCTCTCTCCATCGTTATGCATACTCCTTAAAAGATTGAACATCGTATTTGGCCATGTTTTGTAATTGCAACCAATCTGGCGCAATATCCATGTTATACTTGTACTGTTTCAAAAAGGCATCCACCAAATCCATCGAAGAATGAATGCGAGATGCTTCCAAGTGTGTATACCAACTCAATGCTACCCCAGTCAAACTGTCTTGGAAGAAATGGATTAGCAATTTGTCATCATAAGCATAGGCAGCCATCTTTCGACAATACATGGTTAGATGGTTTCTAGGGCATGTAGTACCCTTGTACTTTTCGAACTCTGGAACTTTAAACTTGTGAGGTATTGTGACATCACGAACTAGGCTTAAACCCGCAACATCGCCAAACCCATAGTTTCCACCTCCCTCAATAGCTCGTAGTCGTTCTTTTAAAATTTCTAATTTAGTTTTTGTTCCCTCAACATCAACGGATACGACCTGCATAGTAGGGCGTGATGTAATCTTGTCCAAAGAGTTATCACCGATAGTTGTGTTTAAAGTCTTGGGCATTACAGTCTCTCGGGGTCCCGCAATGGTAGCCGTTTCATTCCCTAGAGTATTGATTGTGCATGAGAAGGAAGCATGCTCAGCCTCTGAATATTCTCCAACAAGTGGGGTGTAACTAGATGGCAATCCTTATGCTAGGAAAGCAACATAAGCGCCGTGAGTGCTTTCCTCACCCTTTGTTGATGAAGCTTCTCCTGTGGCCTTTAAGGACTTCAAGGCCTCCAAGATTTGACCTACTTGGTCCTTTAGTTGATTGATATTTGCTTTTATTGTCTCTTGTGCGGTTTCCCAGTCCTCCATATTTTTACTATTTGTTCACGTCCTGTAGGGGTGCCTTAGCCTTGCCGTATTTTTTTATATTATTTTTTCTCTATTATTTTTATTAAACAAAAAAAGATAAGAAAAAGAAAAGGAAGGAAAATAGTCCACACAAATCTGACCACCTAGAAAGCTCATAAATCAATGCATTAAAAAGAAAACCTAATCTCTAGCCCTATCTATCACGCTCTCAAATTACTTTCTACAACCCTAGAGGATAATTTTTTCTTCAAAGAAACAAAATCTAACTACCCCCGACTCCAAATTACATATTAATTTGCCTTTTCTTTTTAAACTTAATGACAACTTTATAATTTTGGACCTAAAGTTAAATGAACATGATGAAATAACATGGTAAAACACAAATACATGGATGCAATAATATGTCATGCATGATTTTATTACTAAATCAAAAAATGAAAAGGAAAGAAAAAAAATAAAAAATAAAATAAAATAAAATGAGGAATTAAAAAAAAAGTGTATATCTCCTTTTATGCCTTAAAAAAGGTTTGGCACCTAATGGATCTAAGGTAAAATACATGCGCTTGCCAGGATGGTTTCCTATTACCTAAATATCAAGGTCACTAGAGCTATGGCCCACTTCATGGCATTTCCTACGACAGTTGGTAAACAACAAGAGGTGAGAGTACCAATGCAGCAAACAAACTCTAACTGGGGTTCTCATAATGATCACTTCGGAAGTACATCCACTGTGACACTGCTACACAATCCCCTCCAATTCTAAAGTTACTCAGACCCGGGTATAGGGCCCCACTCATGTCATGCACACAGTGTGTGGGTGTGAAGGGAGGATAATGCATACCCAAACCCCTTCTTGCAAACAAACAGAAAAACCAGACAAATATATATAATAAAATCATCTATCCTAGAATTCAAAATTCAAGCATAAAAATAAAGCAATATGAACAATAAATAAATAATTCAATCATCCAAAATAAAAAAAAAAAATATATATATATATATACAATAATAATAATAGATGAGAAATAAAATAAAATAAAACAAAACAAATAAATATAAGACAAAAAAAAGGAATGAAAAAGAAAAGAGAAAAAAAACAAAAAACTTGAAACAACCATATGAATTTTATATATTTAATTAAATGGTCTAACTCTCTAAAGTCCCTAGTGGAGTCGCCATCTGTCACAACCGAAATCGCGACGAGAAGACAAACCAAAAATAAAATTATAAAAAAGAGAGGTTTGGAGTCGCCACCATAATTATTATAGGAAATTATGGAAAACCATAAAAAAAGCAAGGTCTATGAAAACAGAGTTGGGGTACGAGAGTTAATTACGCGTAGAGAAGGTGTTAGCACCCTACCACGCCTATCCTAAGATGGTACCTTTAATTAAAATACTAATTGATGTGGTCTCCTTTAAATGTTTATTTAAAAACAATAAATAAATAAATAAATAAATAAAAAAAGAAAAAAAAAGAAAAAATAATAATAAAGATGACTGAGAAAAAACAAAGGAAACGAGAAAAAATTTTTTGTTTTTTGGGCCCGATAAGGATTACTCCTTGCTCCCATGTATCTCCATTCATAATGGAGAATCAGGGTCACGTAGTTCTTTATGAAAAATCTTTTTGAAAAAAAAAAACAATTTGTTCGAAGATGTTGATATCATTCTTTTTTAATATTTGAAAATTTTGTATTTTTTTAGTAATCTTATAGAAGAGCGCAGGTATTAAGTACTAAGACGACGCGAGGGTTTTTATTATTTATTTGTTATTACTTCCTTTAAAGAAAAAAAACTTCCAAAATAAGACATGATACCCAAAAACGTGACTATTATATGTCCATAATTTATGAAAACATTAGGAAAATAAATAAATAAATAAATAAAAGATTAGGAAATAACATTTAGGATTAAACATATTATTTTATTATAAAAAAGTTTTAAAACACTTAATATGAAAAATATGGCACAACATATTTATACAATGTTAAAACATGATATCTCTCACCTATTCATGCAACAACGTTCACAACCCAATGCGATCCACAAACATTAATTATAAAACTAATGAACCCAGAAATGCATGACAATAATGTTTTTTCCATATAAAAAAGAAATAGTGAAAACATCAAATTCAACCAAGATCATAACCAAAATTCAAGAAAGACAACATAACAGAACAAAAAAATTATTTTGTGAACCTGAACAGGAGATCGGATTTACAATAGTTGCGTTGGAACACCAAGAAGCACGTGTGGCTGGCAATTGAAGGTGAGTGGGTCTTTTATATGCGAGGGTTAAAAGAAATTGTGTGCTTAAGGTGAGAGAGGTCTCCAGAATTCCGAGAGAAAATAATTTTTTTTATTCTTTTCCTTGATGGGTTTATATACACAATATTATAAATCTAATGTAATCTCGTAATAAAGTCAGTCTTGATTACAAATAAATTTAAAAGGCAAGAACTGGTCTTAATATTATCACATTATGGAACTTTGATTCTAATTAGTAAAAGAGATATAACTTTGAATCATATTACTACTTGCTTTATCTAGAAAAAAAGGCGTCATAAAATAAAAGCACAAAATCAGAGTAAATGATTCTAAATATTAGAACATATTTTGTTTCTAATTTTTAGAATAACTTCTTAATCTAGAGCAGAAACGACAAAGCATAGAGTGGGGGTGCGGAAATTAAATTTTGGGCTGCTGTTAGTTGCAAGAAAAAAACGGTGTGGGTGTATAGAGTATTTTGGACTAAAATAGAAACAAAGCCTCAAAAGAAAAAACATACAAGCTTAAAACAGTCTCTCTTTTTTTATTTATTATTATTATTATCCTATTATTATTATTTAGACAAAGAAAAAACTTATTTATTTTTTTATTATTTTTTTTACCTTTTTTTGAAAAAAAAAAATTATTATTACTTATTCTATTATTTATTTAGCTAGACGAAATTGGGTGTTGACACATGTGTTCCCCACCTCAAACTAGTACATGTATATATTCGTTTATGGTTCTGGCAACACTTTAATATTTACATTACCTATGACAGCTCCCTATAGTACCCCTTAACATTCCATAACTCTTTTATACGCACATATGATCAATTCGCTTACAAGATAAACTATGAAACCAGAAATTGTGCATAACATATATATCTCTTTAATGACCTCCAAATAAAATCTCCACCGTTCAAACTGAAGAACTACATGTTATGGACCACCTGTCAAAATTTCACCTAAATCAGACGGTTAACGAACCAGAAAATGTAGTTTTACAAAAACTGCGCAAACTAAAAAAATGGGTGGCGCCTAGCGCCCAACAATCAGGAGCCTTGCGCCTAGCGGTACAAAGCTCGCGCCGGGTGGTTCCTGTTCTGCGAAAATACGAAAAACAACATTTTTCGTGAATCAGAGTACCGCTCATATCTCTGGTATGGCGCCTGGCGGTAACCGATGTGCCGCCTAGAGGTAACCGATGTGCCGCCAGGCGGTTCTTGCTGTTCAGGAACCCCGACATTCTTCTCTACACCTGCAAGATTTAACTAATTCCCGACTACTCTATTTTCCATTGATTTTTTGATTCAAAGGATACACTCAGAGGTTTAAGATCATGGTTTGTTCCTATGGCTCCCAATATACGAAAACTCCTTACCTTATTCCGCTTAACTTAGTGTCACAACAACAATTTCAACCCTAAATAATATTAATTCGATTTTCGTCCAATTTGACCGCCACTCACATGTATTTCAATTATGCATGACGCCCAAACACTCAGGACCAATAAGGACTTCCCATTTCCTCAATCAGAATCACTCCAGAACACATAAAAATGTCAAAATCAAATGAACAGGTTCACGTCGCTTGGCGGGTGTTCAACACCGCCAAGCACTTCATCAGAAAAACCCAGAGAATGGGTTACGAGCTTGCATCGTTTGGTGGTCTGCAACATGTTGCCAGGCGGTTCCTGTCAGGAACCCAAAAACAGCCCAAAAATGTATGTTGCACCTGACGGCTACGAATAGCCCGCCAAGCAGTTTCTGGAAAATTCCCAAAAACACGAATTTTAATAGAACAGATGGAGGTTCATGCATAATTATGTATATGTCAAATCAATGCATAACCATTTAACCAATTCATGTTTCGTGATAATTAATATAATTCTATGATTATATTATCACTCAACATGGTCGACCTTTTTGTTAAAAATAATAATTTAACTAACACACATTAGGCAAACATAGGACTTGAACCCAAGTTCTCTCACATAATCAAGTACTCTCAACCACTTAAGCTAGTACTTTTCCACATCATACAAGTTAGAAATAAATGCCATAAAGGCTCCCACTACCCGCATTTATTAATTAATTAATTAATTATTTAATTAATTAAATTTCACGGGTCTTACAATCATCATCATATCCATCAGTAGATATGTTAGTGTTAGAATCTTCAATTTCTTCATCAACTTCAGCAACATCCTTAATATGTCCATTAGTAGACATATTACTATGACAATCATTATATCCATCAGTAGATATATCAATGTGATGTGATTCTGCTATTAGTTTTTCAGAATGATTTTGTAAGCTTTGTGTAGCGGCATTCATCATCTTTTTGTGATCTGTCTGATTCATCTTCATCGCTTCAGTCAGCATATTCATCATATCTTCCAAAGTGACCTTTCTAACTGTATCATTCATTAGCTGACTCAAATCCTCAAACATTTGTTCAGCTCTGATGGCCAACTTCAGAAGCATATCTTTGATTTCATGACGAAGTGCGTTAAAATCTAGATTTTCAAGAAATCTCTGATGGGGTTGAAGGGTGGTATTAATAGTTACAAGTAATTCTATGAAGTTGTTCTTACTTGCATCCTTCAACATATCAAACAATATTTGCTTATTTTCATACCACTCTTGTTCAATATTTTTGCATTGTTGATCAACTCGTAACCTTTCACCCATGGCCTCTAGTTTCTCTATCACTTCACCCATTAATATCATAACTTAATATCATAAAGATGATCTATGATATAGATCATTAAATTGTCGTAAAGTTAACCCACTTATATCAGGTGCAGAAGTATATATGACAATTTGTTGCTGATAATCATATGAATCACGTAGTTGTTGTGGATAACAATTGTAATCCATTTGAAAACTACAAAGTTGATTATTTTCGTATAAAAAATTATTTTGCATTTTTGAAAGAGGTTTTTTGAAAAGAAATAAGTTGAAAGCTTGTTGAGTAGACTTCCAGGAAAGAGAGGTGCGTCTCAATGCACAACTTAAGTACCTTATTATCCTTAGCCAAAGTGTTTCCCAACTAGTTTCACAAATTTCCCAACAAAATTCCTCAAACAAAAATTATGCTTAAAAAAATAAACAAAATAACTAAAAAAATAGGAAATTAAAACGATAAAAATTCTAACCGTGTTTCCCGGCAACGGCACCAAATTTGATAACGTTGTCGTTGACGCGATCGAATTAATACTACTTATCTATAACAACTTCAGTATTGTTAAGAAAGTAGTCAACAAAATAGAAAGGGTAAAGTAACCCAATGTCGCCTCCCAATGAATACGAAATTGATTTTTAACAAATTAGTTCTTATAAAATCTATAGAAAAGAGTTAGTCAAATAAAATAATAAATATATAGGAGGATTAAGATAAACAAGAAAGAAATAAAAAAAATAAAAAGAGATAAACATAATAGTAAAGAAAATAGATTGATTCCATTGCTTTTTCAAAATAGATTCATCATCGGTTATCTAAAGATTATTGCTAAATTAATTATTGTTGTAGATTTAAAAATTAACACTAGTGCAGAAATAGCATATTACAACAAGATATTACAGTAGTTACACGAAAACCGATGTAGCACAGTGCACGACGGCATTTTTGAAATTTCTACGAACTTTATTACATCGGTTTCCCAATATAATCGATGTAATACCCATTTTTCAAATGTAAAGTCTCAATTAATTTGTTGGTGTTCTCACTTTTAATCAAAGTACAGTATGAATTAAAAGTGAGACTTTTAGATTATCCATAGTAAATTCAACCAAAGTACAGTTTCAATCAAATTTTACTATGCCTAATCATGTCTATTCTTTTATCTCCTCACAAAATAAAAAACTTAATTAATCAAAGTAAAGTCTCAATTAATTTTTGTTAGAGTAAATACCTTTAATCAAAGTAAAGTCTCAATTATTAGTAAAAACTCATTTAATCACATGAAAGTTTCTAAATAAAATCAAAGTAAAGTCTCAATGAGATTTAAAAACCCTTGGACTCATATGATCAACATGCATATAGATTTAAAATCATTACTTTTTATGTGATTCAAAGATAAAAGACATAGATGAATGAAAACCTCAACAATAATAAAAAGAATAAAGAAATTCTTTCATTCTAACCTCAAAACGCATAATGAAATTACAATAGAAGAAAGAAGAATAGAGAGAAAAAGGAAATGAAATTAGGCCCCCCTTAAGGGTTCTTGAACTTCGAAGTCCCAAGCCTTTTTTTCTCTTCTACTCCCTTGGTCTCTTTATATAGGACTTGGACTAGGCTTTTTGGTTGCTAAAACCTCTCAAACATCTATTAAAATAAAGATAAATATTATTTATCTTTATAGCGATCTTAAAAATATTTGGAGAGATAGTTAGTTTTAAAAATATTTAACAAATATAGTTGGTTAATAATTTATGATATAAATAAATAAATAAATTATTTAATGATATCTAATAAATTATCACCAAATAATATTTGCATTAAATTTCTCAATAAGCCATTTTCAATCCTATAGTCTAAATTTGTTGAGAAATCCAAAAAGATAAACATTTGCACTTAAACCCCTCTGTTTGACTAGTCATTGACCAGATTTGAACATTTGACCAAAATTGATTGTTTGACTATGCAATGACAGGATGATACGTGGCAATGAACTTTCTCTCTCCAAAACTAGGGTTTCTTCCTCCTTCCTCCTTCCTCCACCATGGTTTCTGCTGCAGGGACGTTTTTCGGCAAGGCTGCTGCGTGGTATCAGGTTGGCGTGGCTTCCATGGTTGAGCTGCAGCAGGTGCGTGAACGCTGCTGTTGCAGGTTGCAGCAAAGTGGAGATGGGCAAATCTATGGTGATGCTCGCTGTGTGCTCGTGTGATGCTTCTCCATTGCGCCATGATTGGTGCGTTGTTGCAAGTTAATTTTAGTAGACTGCGCGTTTGGTGAAGACGCAGATTTGGTTCTGGCTTGTTCACACGCATTAATGGTGGAGAATGATGCGTGAAGGATGGTTGAGTTGCAGTGCAGATTGTGCACAAATCTGTTCACGTTACAATGATGAAGTCATGTTTGGTAGCTTTGGTTCATGGTCAACTTCAGGTGCGGTGCAGCTACGATGGAGATGCTTGGATGGCTGTAGTGCTCTCCGTGCAGGTTCGCGTTTTCATATTTTTGTTCACTGCTGTTGTGTGTGTTTATTGCAGGTTGAAACGCAATTGCAATGGTGGCTGTCATGGTGCGAAGATGGTGCTGCGACATGAGCATGATGATGCGCTTATGAACTGGCAGCAAGGGTTGCGATGGGGTTGCTATAGGTGCGTTCATGGTGATGCGATTCTCCAGTGTGGTGAGGTTGAATAGTGGAACGCTGAAGTGATGAAGGATGGAGAACAATGGTGGCTGCCGGCGAGATCCATGGCTGACGGTGGTGGGCTGCTGTTGGATGAAGGTGCCTAGGGTTTGAGGGAAGAAGATGATGATGACGTGGCACTACTTCATTGCTGAATTTTGAGTTCTTGGATGCCACCACATGTCATTCTCTAATTGGTTACTTTAATAAGTGGAGGATTACCACATGGCATGATCGGGTTGAGTGGAGTTTAAGTGGTAAGAGGGGTGCAACTTAGTAAAAACCAAGGGTGAACATGTATTTTAAGTAGTCCACTTGCAGGAAGAGTGTGTAAAATAAAAACTGGGAGTGCAAAAGTAATTTTTTCAGAACTTGCTAATTTTAGCCTTATTTAAAGGTGGTTTGTAACTTCAATCAATTTATTTTCCCACCTTGAGTAAGCTTAATCTTAACTTCAGCTGCATCAACAAACGTTAAAATATCCAAAAATAATTTATGCACCTAAAAATCACTTTTTAAGACATTTTTATCACACAAACTCAAACGGCCTAATTATTAGAATTATTAATTAAATCACTCTTTAAGCACACAAATTCAATTAAATACCCAGAATTAAACATTAAATGAGGGCAAAACTATGCACTCATCATGAACCGCAGATCTTTATCTAAGACTATGTTCGAAGGTACCCCATGCAACCTCACAATCTCCTTAATGTACAGCTGAGCCAACCTGGCCATAGACATTCTCAGATTCATTGCCAAGAAATGAGCACTTTTGGTCAATTGGTCCACAATTTCCCAGATCGTATCATGACCCCTAAAGGTTCGTGGCAAATGGGTCACAAAGTCCATAACTATGCTATCCCATTTCCACATCAGTATTTTCAAAGGTTGTAGAATCCCATCGGGTCTCTGATGCTTTATCTTTGCCTTCTAACATGGTAAACAGGTTGATACAAACTGAGCTACATCCTTCTTCATACCTTGCCACTAGAAGGTCTCCTTGAGATCCTAGTACATCTTAGTCATGCCAGGATGCAAACTAAGACGACTTTTGTGCCTTTCCTCAAGGATTAACCTTTTCACCTCAACATCATCAGGTATACACACTCTACCCTGGAATCTAAGTATACCGTCATTGTTTACACCAGTGTAATAAGGGCTTTTGGCCCCGGTTATTTTTGTCATTCTGCCTCGGTTTTAGAACCGAGGCATATTGGGGTGAGGCCAAAAGGGGGTGCCTTTTGGCCTCGGTTATCACCCGAGGCCGTAAAAACACCTTTCTGCCTCGGTTGTAGAGGGACCGGAGCCATAGGTTCAACAATATTTTTTTTAATTAAAAATTTTGCAGAGCCTTTGGCCTCGGTTATGGTAAGAACCGAGGCCATATACCCCGTCGCCATTCCCGGCAAGGTTATCGATCCACCGCCACTGTTCAATTTTTAGCATCGAAACTGTTTGGTTTCCCACTAACAGAGCAAGAGGAATTTGCATAAGGGAAATAGGATGTCGGAGAGGACAGAAAATTCAGGTGTCACTACTGCAAGCGGGTTTTCGCGAACTCCAAGGCCTTAGGGGGCCACCAAAACGCTCACAAGAAAGAGCGTCAGAGAGCCAGGCGATTCCAAATCCACAGCCACAGACGCTCCTCCGTGCCACCATCATCACCTCTTTCGGTTACGCCTCTTACCTTTCTCACTTCTCCTTTACCTCTGCCACTCTCGGTTACACTGCCACCCATTTACCTTTCATCTCCTTCTCCTTCTACTTCTACTTCTACCTCTGCAAAGCACTTCCCCTCGCGCCCCGTTTTCGTTTCTTCCTCCACCCACCTTACTGCTACTGTGTGCTCCCCTTCGGCGGCACACCGGTCCCAGAGCGCGAGCTTCCCGATCCTTTTGGCGGAGAAGCAAACCTTGTCACCGCCTCCAAAGACTTTGAACTTTGTCGATTCACGGAAGGCGCGGAACATCTCCAGCGGCATGCGCGTTGCCTCGTCCCACTCGAGCTTGTCGAGGTCGAGTCGGAGGACAAGGATGGTGGAGCAGGGCGCGATGAGGGCGAACGAGGACTTGAGGCCGCCGACCATGAGGATCTGGTTGCCGTGGCCGCGAACGAGGCGGGGGCGCTTGAGGACGTCGAAGACGTCCCCTCATTCATGGCGCTCGAGGCGCGACCACGAAGGCGAAGGAGTTGCGGCGACGTTGCAGGAGAAAAGTTTCCACCGGCGACGGCTTGCGGAGACGGTGGCCGGAGTAGCGCAGTGGCAGCACATCGTGGTTGCAGAGCTTCGCGTGGTGGTGGTGGGTGGCTGGAGCAGCAGGTTGTAGAGAGAAAGAGAGAGAGAGGAGAAATGCACCGCGGGGAAGAAAAGGGGGTTCGCGAATTTTGAACCCTAATTAAACTATATGGCCTCGGTTCAATTAATAACCGAGGCATATAGCCCTATTTGGCCCCGGTTCAATGACACCCGAGGCCAAAGACGTAATGGTTAGTGGCATTTTTGAAATATCCAGTCACATTTTTGGCTTCGGGTCTTTGGAACCGAGGCATATAACCCTCTTTTGGCACCGGTTTTTTTGAACTGAAGCATATAACCCTCTTTTGCTTCGGGTTTTCGCTGAACCGAGGCATAAAAGTTGTCTGAAATTGCAAAAATGCCACCGCGTCATTATATGCTTCGGTTCCTGACCAACCGAGGCATATAAGGCGAGGTAAAAAGCAAAATTTGTACTAGTGTTAGCTGTCTTAGGGGCCTTAGACACCCTATGGGCTAGCCCTTAGGCCCATTAGATTTTGGGGCAGCCCTTAGATATTAGGCTTGAAAAAAGAGGGCCTAAAGTCACTACAATATGAAAATCAAAATATCTCACCACAATGAGTATTGCAACCATCTTTGGTAAACTAAGAGAACATGAATTAGAACTTGGACGACTAAAAGAGGAAGAGGAAGGAGAGAAAAGGCAAAGCATTGCCATAAAAGCTACTGCATAAACTATCATTAAAAGCAAAACCAACAAAGTTGAAGAAAAAGCATATCAAGAGGATGAGAATTCTGATTTTGAGACACTAAATCTGATGGTAAAACATTTTTCAAGATTTTTGAAAGACAAAAATAAGTTTAAAATAAAATCTGCAGGAAATAGAAGATTATCTTCCAAGAGGCAAGATTCACCTAGCACACGTGCTATGAGTGTGGAAAATCTGGTCATATCAAACTGATTGTCCAATTCTCAAGATCAAAAAGAAATTGGAAGAAAAGAGTGAAGCTACAAGCAAGTCTAAGAGAGTGAAGAAAGCATATATTGCTTAGGAGGAAAATGACTCCAGCACCTCTAGTGACTCAAGTGAAAGCCATGAAGAAGAAACAAATCTGTGTTTGATGGCTGATACAAAATCCTCTACCAGCAGCGTAAGTAATCTTGAATCCATTGATGAAAGCTATGAAAGCAAATTCTATCAACTACTTGAAGTATATAATGAGATGCATGAAGAGGCAAGAAAGTTGCAATATTCTAACAGACATAAAGGTGAAAATAGGTGGCTTGAAAACAAATTAAAACAACTTGAAACAGAAAATGAAGAGTTGAAAACTGAGCTAGAATATATAGAAAAGCATAAAAGTTGTAATTGTAAGAAGAATGTGATTAATTTTGAAAATTGTTCCAAACAATTAAAAAGAATTAAATATCTAATGAGTACATTAACTAGATTTACTCTAGGAAGAAATAATTTGGATGCAATTTTAGGTTCCTAAAGAAGTGTACTGAATAGAGAAGACATAGGTTATGCAGAACACAAAAATAAACTTTGTAGTCGACTAGAGTCAAGGAAATTCATTAACTTGAGTAGACCATCTTCTATTGTATGCTTTTATTGTTGTGAATCTGGCCATACATTAAATAAGTGCTACTTTAAGAATTGTGGTGTTCCTGAAGGTAAATATAAATGGATAGCTAAGAAATCAAATGTTTTGTCTAATATGAAAGGACCCAAATTCAATTGGGTACCTACACCATCTCTTTAAACTATTATGCAAACAAGTCTTGGAGCCAAGGAATCAATGTGGTATTTTGACAATGGCTGCTCAAAATATATGACATGTGATGCAAAGAAATTCAGCAAAATATCATGCAAAGCAAGTGGTCATGTTACCTATGGTGATAATAATAAAGGTAAAATCTTAGGTGTAGGCAAGGTAACAAGTTCTTCTTCCACTGTCATTAAAAATGTACTATTAGTTGAAGGGCTGAAACATAACTTGCTTAGCATAAGCCAATTGTGTGATAAAGGGCTGAAGGTTATTTTTGAGTCAAATCATTGTTTGATATGTTGTGCATCATCAAATGAAATAATACTTGTTGGAAAAAAGAATTCAAAATATCTACATGGTTGATTTTGAAAATTCTGATTTCAAATCTATTCTTTTCTTATTTGCTAAAAATGATGATCCATGAATTTGGCAGAAAAGACTTGCACACATTCACATGACACATCTAAACAAACTAGCTAAAAAAATTGGTAAATGGTTTGCCTAACATTAAATTTGAGCAAGATAGGCTATGTGATGCATGTAAAAAAGGCAAGCAAGTTAAAACTTCTTTCAAATCAAAGCAACTTGTTTCTACATCTAATCCATTAGAATTAATACATATGGATTTGTTTGGACCTTCTAGAACTAGGAACATTGGGGGAAATTATTATGCCTTAATCCTAATAGATGATTACTAGAGGTATACTTGGACATTCATTATCTCTGCTAAGAATAACACATTCAAAGTCTTTAAGAAATTTGCCAATGTTTACAAAATGAGAAAGATTTACGAATTAAATCCATTAGAAGTGATCATGGTGGTGAATTTTAAAATGCTATTTTTGAAACATTTTGTGAAGAAAATAGGGTCTCACACAATTTTCCTACACCTAGAACACCATAGAAAAATAGTGTTGTAGAAAGGAAAAATGGGTCCTTGGAAGAATTGGCAAGAACCATGTTGAATGAAAATAGCTTGCCAAAATATTTTTGGGCTGTCTTTGGACAATGTGATAGGAGACATAGCAAAGAGGGTCTCTACAAGGAAGCAACTAAGTCAGTTATGTTTAAATGTCGCATTTCTATCCCAAATAGAGCCAAAGACAGTAGATGATGCACTCAAGGATGAGAATTAGTATCTTGCAATGCAAGAGGAGCTAAACCAATTTAAAAGGAATGAAGTCTGGGATCTAGTTCCTTGACGCCAAAATCAACAGGTTATTAAAACCAAACGGGTGTTTAGAAACAAGCAAAATGATAGTGGCTGCATTGTGAAGAACAAAGCAAGACTTGTAGCCAAAGGATATAATCAAGAAGAGGGAATTGACTATGATGAAACCTATGCACTTGTGGCCAGATTAGAAGCTATAAGAATTCTTCTAGTCATTGCATCAATGCTAGACTTTAAACACTTTCAAATGGATGTGAAGAGCTCCTTTTTGAATGGATACATCAAGGAAGAAGTATTTGTGGAACAACCTCCAGGATTTCAAGCCTTTGAATTTCCAAATCATGTCTACAAACTAAAGAAAGCTCTATATGGTTTAAAGCAAGCTCCAAGATCATGGTTGACTCCATATTATTTGTCAAGAAATCCAATAAGGATCTCTTATTTGTACAAATCTATGTAGATGATATCATTTTTTGATCCACTAATCTTTGTGCAAGGAATTCTCTACAAATATGCAACAAGAGTTTGAGATGTCTATGATAGGAGAATTAACCTTCTTTCTTGGATTACAAATCAAGCAAGTTAAGCATGGTATATTTATCCATCAAGCCAAGTACTGTGTAGAATTATTAAAGAAATTCTCTATGGACAGTTGCAAGGAATCCTCAAAATCTATGGCCACTAATTGCTATCTAGATATTGATGAAAGAGGCAAGTGTATTGACCAAACAAGTATAGAGGTATGATTGGTTCTCTACTTTACTTAACTGCTAGTCGTCCGGATATCATGCATAATGTGTGTGTTTGTGCACGATTTCAATCATGTCCTAAGGAATCTCACTTAACTAGTGTAAAAAGAATTTTGAAATACTTGAAATGCACTAAAAGTCTAGGCTTATGGTATCCTAGAAGGGCTAACATATCATTGGTGGGATATAGTGACTTTGATTTTGGTAGTTGCAAAGTAGACAAAAAAAGCACTAGTGGAACATTTCATTTATTAGGATGTTCATTAGTTTCATGGCATTCTAAAAAACAAGCATGTGGTACTCTTTCCACCACTGAAGCATAATATATTGTTGTGGGAAGCTGTTGTGCACAATCTATATGGATCAAGCATCAATTAGAAGATTATGACATTCATTTAGACAACATTCCTCTTACATGTGATAGCACTAGTGCCATAAATCTCACAAAGAATCCAATAATGCATTCTAGAACAAAGCATATAGAAATAAGACATCATTTCATTAGGGATCATGTTGCAAAAGGGGAATGCAAAATTGAATATATTGACACAAATAATCAATTGGCTGACATATTTACTAAACCTTTGGATAGAGAAAGATTTTATGTACTTCGAAATGAACTTGGCATACTTGATTTTACATGTACTACATAGATACTATATCACATTTTACACTCTGCAGCAAATAAATTTGACTAAATAGTTAACTATCATCTAAATACTGCACCAGACTTGTCACCACTACATCGGTTTTTTTTTTGTTTCTGCATTACATAGTCGACTCATTAGTTAACTATCCTTTTCATACTACATTAGATTTTGTCATTTCTGCATCAAGTTTTCTCATTCTGCATAAAATAGTCAACTTGCTAGTTAGCTAGTCACGCATTTTCATATTCTTTGTGTCAAATTTCAAAGCTATTTCACTAGATTAATAACCTAGTTAACTATGTCTAGAACAAAATTGGTTTGGTAAATTTTTCTTCTCCTTTAAACTTCATTTCCAAAATCCAAAACAAAACCACCAAACCCCCAAATCTGTTTAGAACCCTAAAATCCCATTTTTGTCTCTTCTCCTCTCTTCTCCACATAAACCCTATTCTTTGCAAATCTATCCATGACATCTTCATCCTCACGCCCCAAGCGAATGAAGCACACGACTATAAGAATAACCTCTCCCCTTGCTGAAATCGATGGTTGGATTAGTGATGATGAGAAGTGTAACATCCCTATTTTTTAATAATCTGTATTATTTATTTTAAATAAAACAGTTAGAAAATATTCTATTTTTACTAATGTTTTGTATTTTATTATGATGTAGTTTAAACATTAAAAATATATTTTATCACGATGTAATTTTTACTTATTGAAAATAACCATAAGAACAAAACAAAACTAATAATATATATATATATATATATATATATATATATATATATATATATATATATATTATATAAAAAT
>Ga0214542_1007742_pt1 | contig 18406 bp, 9 predicted proteins | sample CNSS1metaG_FD_160096 | JGI IMG/M metagenome (GOLD analysis project Ga0214542, IMG submission 160096) | Root nodule microbial communities from cowpea collected in UCLA plant growth center, Los Angeles, California, USA - CNSS1 | ecosystem: Host-associated > Plants > Roots > Nodule | place: USA...
TATATGAAGAAAAATGTTAGAAAGTCTTAATTAACTATTTTGGACAAAAGTCAAGCGAAAGCATTTTGAACTAAATTTCAAAATACTTTTATGTTGATAGACAGATTGTTTGACTAGTTATACACATTTGCTAAATTATTATAAATGGTAAACGTTAGTTATTATTTGAAAACGTAACAATAATAATACTTGTTAAATATTTAAAAAATAGTATCATGATTGTCATTTATATATAAAACTTTTCTTCATTATATATTTTTTTTCACGGCGAAAATAAAATGTATAACGATATATCAATTATATATAAAAATATTCTTCTTCATATTTCTTTTGCAATTTAATAGAAATTGAATATATATTCAAACTTAACAGTATTGTCATTCTTGTTGAATTTTCTACCATTATTTATCAATAACACAAATATTTGCCATAATTTAACTTGTAATCTTTAAGAGCTTTTCACTACCAAAAATTAATATATATTCATATATAAAGAAGTTACTTTAATTTAATTAAAAAATTATAAAAAAAAGTTAGTTTCAAACAAAATATTTTAATTAAAAATACATAATATCGTATAAAAATTAATATTATTACTTGGCCTTGACTTAAATATTATTAGTTCAAATTAGAGGCAGTGGCTGTTTCTAGCTAAATTTCAAAATTCCATTACATTTAATTAAAACAAAAAAAAATTATAAACTTGATTTCTAATGTTAAAAGACACTCTCCATACATTTGAGAATTAATCTTATTTTTGGACATTATTATCATTGTCATGTTACTATCCTCACAAACAATAATATTATCAAGACACAAATTGTCACTATTATTATTATCATTATTTTTGTAAATGTATCCTTAAACTAACTTATAGGTAGCAAACTTTCTAAATAAGTATATATTTTGAAATTAAAATTAAAGATAAACTAAAATATGATTCTTTTTTAATTTTATTTGAAATTTAAAACTAAAAATACAAGGAAGGATACATTCGGTTTAACATAAACACTTTAAAAGACTAAAATATAACCTTTTAAAATTTAAGCGTCAAAACTGAAATAAAAAATACAAATAAGAAAATAAATCAATTCTAACCAAAAACATATCACATAATTTTGCGTTCAAGCATATATTAGTTGAATCACTCTCCTTTTTTTTCTCTCTTAAAAATGCATGCAATTTTTATACATTTTACACTATTTCAACTTATCTTAAGTAGGTAAAAGAAAATATAATTTAGTTAGACTGACTCTATGGTAAAAAACAAATCATGATACAAGTGAAGCAACAAATAGTTATTACATTTTCTCATGTTATTACTTTAATTTTGACACCAACAATTTTTTACACACATTTTACATCCATTATTTTATCCTTCAATTTCTTTCTTTCTTTATAAATACAAAACTTAATTTTTTTTAATGATCAAAATATACTTAAAAATAAGTTGTCAATCGGTGCGGGCAAAAACAAACTATTTTTTTTTTAATTAATTGAGAAGAAGAAGGTAGTTCACAGTTAAAAAGGTTTAAAATCAGCAGTTTAAAAGGTGAAAACTATTAGGTAAATTTTCTATTAAAGTAAATGAAAAATATATAAGTAAAGAAAAATAAATTCACATAGTTACCTTTCAAGAGCAAGAGTTTATTCTAAATTATTTTATTTAGAAATTTATGCTCAGAATTAAGAATAAAAAATAGGTAAAAATAAATAAAAAGTCAAACTAAACAATACCTGTAATGTAGTATGGTTGAGAGTGATGCTGAAAGGGTATGACAACTTCAGGCCTGAGATTCTGAAACTCTTGCAAATAATTTGAACAATAAGTGTTGTAAATATCAGAATCAACAATAGCATTCTTTTTCCCATGCAGATAATCTTCTTCTGCTTTCTCTTCTCCTTTGCAAGCAATGAAATCTTGCACAGACTTGAATCCTAGAGAGGGAAACTGCAACATCTGGTGTTGGCTTCTGAATCTCTTGAGTTCATCCAACACTTTCTTGTACTCATTGTAAACCTTTGTGTACTCTCCATAAGGGCCATGAATAGGGTCTCTTTGTCTGCAACATGCTTCCCATGTCAATGAATCCACCACTCTTCTTCTATCCTCCTCTCTTGCATTCTTTACCAACTTCGTTATGTTGCTCACACCAAAAACCTTGTGCACTGCGTGAAACTCACGGCTTCTGTTTGATGGAAAGTAAGGTGCCAATATGCAGTTTTCACTGCATTTCTTCCTTTGATGCTTGCATGCCGCACATGCAGGATGCATTCCGCTGCTATTTCTTTGCATCTGTCAAACATGTTTCAAAATTTCATCATTATATAAGGAATCATACACAGATAAGAGTAGAAGAAAATGTTTGATACTGTCATCTGATAAATTTTATGCTATGTTCTGAGTTGTTTATTGTTATGCTATGTTCTAATGATATAAAAGAATCAAAACAAAAGAAGAATGAGAGGAAGAGTATATATGATAATGGTGGCATGCATGACATGCAGTAAAGTTTTTGTATCTGTTCTTGTTTAGAAGAAAAACAGTGAGACAAAACAGAAAATGTAGTAAAATTTAAGATACAAACCTGGACCAAAAATGTTTAATGTCTTGAATTAAGGGAATGAAACATCAATATGGGTAGAAATAAGATATATATAAATATTAGGAAGAAAAACTGTTTGGTTTAGGAAGAGCACGAAAAGATGGTTCAGGTTCACGTCTCTTGGAGGGAAAATTATTTATATAGGAAGAAGTCTAAGTAAACTCTAGATGAAGGGATAAAGGCAAGTGTTTAGGAGATATTCACGCATTAATTATCTTATTAAAGAGATTAAAAAAAAACTATAATTCTAATTATTTGTATTATTATTATTGGTTTGTCACCTTCCCCTCTTGCTGTTTTTTAATGTAGAACAAAAACCAGTAAGCTATTTCTTAGTTTAAAACTTTTACAAAAATTTGTTTTTTTTATTATTTAATTTGAGTATGGTTTTTAAGGGTTTAATTAGAATGTTGTGATGGTGTATAAAAAGTGGTGATCATTGAATCATACATGATTATAGTCTGTGTTGTTGACTGATTAAGCTTGTAGAGTTGCTCATGCAACTTTTGCTATGAGTCATTAAATAATCATTCGGCATCTTCATGTTCTTGACATGAGGCAAATCGGTAAGTTTAACATTTTTTTATTGTGTTTTATTTCTATATATATATTATGATTTCTTAGAACACATTTGAACTAAAAGAGTTATTTATAGAATATTTATCTCTTTACTATCTTGAAAAAATATTTTTTTTAATTATGAGAGTAGATTTAACTTAATGGTGCGTCAAACTTTCTTTCTTAATTTTTGTTTTCAAAAATTATATTTAACAATTTACAAAATAACAAAATAAATCATATTTATATTCCATTTACTTGAATTAATTTTTAATAATAGAATTTGAATGATGTCTTCCTAGTTTTGTTTTGAGGGACATAATTAACTTTAGCATTTTACATTTATAGTCTTAAAATATTTAGTTAAATGATTTTAGTTTAGTTTTATGAAAAATTAATTAAATTTGATAGAGTAGTAGTTATCTAAATGTAATGTGTTTAGTTATTTAAGTTTTTCAAAATCATGGGTAAAATCTCTCTGTTTACATAAACAAATCCATTCATAAACTTTAATATAAATTATATTTTTATCAAATTTTAAGAAGGTCAAATTAAAAAAAAAAATCTCTAATATGAGTTTATTGAAGGATAAGAAAATAAAAATATATTATTTTAAGAAAAATGTTAAATAATAAATAAAATAAATAACATGATCGTATGTCAAACAAATAAAGATTAATTTACATTTTATTTTATTTTATTTAAATTTATTTTTGAATTTGAAATTTATTTATTTTTTCTCTTTTTATTTGAATTTTCATATAACATTTAGAAATTTGAAACACATCTCATTTCTTATTGATGTATGAATACAAATATGAAATAATTCTAAAATAAAATTTCTTGTTTTAGGGAAAAAAAACCTGCATGTCGATTAATCTAAAAGAAAAATATTTGTTGGAACTTTTTCCATAAATGCACAAACAAATAGTTTGTGTAAAACAAATAGGTGTGCGCAAATGTTCGTAACTATGGCAGCTTCCACAGTAGTATTGCAACTTTTCAGTCCCTAACATGCTCATGCGCCAATGCAATTTCGATCTCTCTGGCAACTTGCAAAACTAAACTTAAATTAAAAATTATTTTTAAAATGTCACAAGAACATGCTAGGTTAAGTGGTAAAAGAAGTGTTATAAAAAATGTGTCAACGAATCATTTACTTAATCTAAAATTAGCTTTATAGCGATTTTGAATGCTTCTTGTCATAAGTTTGACTCTCATAAGTTGAACATCTTTTCATATATCTATATTATGAAATAATCTTCCTTCAAATCTCACACCACACGCATTGCTAAGAGTAATTACAATTACTTACTCCATATTTGTTTTCTTGTATTTTCTTTTATGATTTCAGATTTTAGTAATTGATGATATAAATAGTCAACCCATTTATTTATAAGTTGTAACCATATGTATTGAATTTTAGAATCTTATCTTATTTTTTCTATAAATCAAGAAAAATGATTCACTGTTAGAACTAATCATACACTAAAAAAAAATATTATGTAATTCATAAAATTCGTATGTAAATAGATATTATTAATAGATTACATACAAAAATAAATCTATATTTAAACTAAGTGTTGGTAAACTTATATAAAAAAGAAAATTTGTATATAATTTTACATACGAAATTTTTCATAGATATTAAAATCTGTATGTAAATTACATACGAATTATTCTGTATGTATTTTTTGATGAGTTATATACGAAATATTTCGTATGTAATTTATATAAAAAAAATTTGTAAATAATTGACCAAAATATATATAAATATATGTATATATTTCATACGGAATAATTCGTATGTAAATTATATACGAAAAAAAATATGTATGTAATGTTAAAAACTACATGTTTTTATTTCCAAATTTTTTATATTTCCTGTTAATTGCAATGAAATTTCACTAATAGCAACAAGTAACATTTTACTTCATCCACATCCAAGTTAATTATAAACAACATAAAATTCAAATAAAAGATATTAACATTATCCAAATCCAGAGATAAAATCTCCATCATCTTCAAGTGACTCTGTTTTTCTATTCATCGGACTTTTCTTCACTTCTTTCTTTTCTTTTAATCTTATTTTTTACGTTTCTTTCTTGTTCATCTAATTTATACCTTGAATCGTTTCATTTTTTCTGATTAAATTTGTGAACTAATTAAATTTGTGTTCAATGAAATACATCCTACAACAAAATTTAAAAAACATATTTCTAAGTGGACTCTTTTAAGAACAACCTATCCATTTGCATGTAAAAGTTACAGTGATTTTGTACCTATAACACCTTCTTTCGAAATAGTTTAGTACAGGAAATTAATTGCAACAAGTAAGGAAGCTTGTGGAATATTCAACATGTGAAAATAGTCATATCACTAAGAGTGGACAAAAATTTGAGATCCAATTTATAATAACCTAAATCTGTATTAATTTTAGTCCATTTAAATGGATTTGGATTTATCATAAATCCAAATCCGTATTTGTGGATTCTAAATCCAATCTACTTGAATAAATTTGAATCTACTTAATTAGATTTGAATTGGATTTAGATTCAATCATCTTTTAGATTTTGAAAATTCAAAATCAAAGTGCGTCTAAGTCCATTAAGGTAACTGAGGATCGATTCGAATCAAGTTAATCTAGGTTTAAGGTCGAGCAGAGTCGAGCTAGAGCGAATGTTGAGCCAAGTTAACTTAAGGTGAAAGTTAAGCCAAATTGGTCTAGGTAAAATCGAGTTGTTCCAACTGAAGCTGAAATTGAGTTTGTCTCAAGTTGAAGCTCATGTCGAGTTTGTCTAAGCTGAAAAATCAAGTAGAGTTAGCTTGGTTTGAAGGGTCAAGTTATATTGGCTTGGGTCGAAGGTTGACACGTGTTTGTCTAGATCAAAGATCGAGACAAGTCAGTTTAGACTAAAGATCAAAATGAGTTGGTTAAGGTCGTAGGTTGAGCTGAGTTATCTTAGACCATTACTAACTAAGTCGTCACAGGTCAAAGTTAAAACTAATTTCGTCCAGATCAATGAGCAAGTTGTATCAGCTCAAATCAAATATAAAGTTGAGTCGATCCAAATTGAAGATTTATATTCACAAAATTAATGTAACAAAATTACAAAAAATGAAGTTGAAGATGTATGTTCTTTCGAAAAAGATTACTAATTTTATTTTCATAAAGGAAGGTATAATATATATATAGATATATATATATATATATATATATATATATATATGTGTGTGTGTGTATATATATATATATATATACAAATATATAAATATATAAATTTATATAATTATATCTATTATTAAATAAATACATATAATATTTTTTTTACATTCTGGTCGATTTGGCTCGACCTTTGACACTCGACTTTCAGATTTGATAGAAGGTCGCGTTAAGTAAATTCCGGATCATAGTCGAGCCGAGTCAAGATGATTCGACCTAAGTTGAAGGTTTATATGAGTCGACTTTTGGGACTTGTGGACTTTTTTCATTCTGACCAATGAGAAATTTTACAACTTCTGAAATTTCAATTTTCTTTTATTTTTGTGTGGATTTCAAATTCTATTATTTTAGTTATTTTAAATACCTCCTTAAAACTTCTTAATTTCAATTTTCCTTTAATTTCTTCATCCAAAAAAGTCATTTTACTTCATAAATTTTCAAATTCTTCAAATAAATGAATTACTCTTAAATTGTCTCATCCAAACACAACATAATTATAGACTTTTATATTTATATTTTTCTAGAAAACATGATAATTTACTCATATTTCGATAGTATTGTCACATCTCAAATAAAATAAGGTTAATATATAGTCAGATATAGAGACTAAGTTGGTGTGAGAAGGAAGAGTAAAATTGTTACTTTTGTAAACATAAGATTGGATAATCCATCATTATCCCTTGTTACATTATAATAAATATTTGCTTATGTCTGTATTTTGATCTTGAAAATTTGATGCAGACTTATTGAATTTTAGGAGTCATATTACAATATGAAATATTACAGGTTATATAATTATATTATGAAATATTATGGATGTTGGAAATTTTTAGGGATTGTGAAAATATGAGAGATATAATAATATGATAGATATAAAAGATATGTTACTAGAGGAACTTGTTATTTTATTTTATTCATATACTCTCTATATATAACAAAATGCAACAGAATGTAAAGTATAAGTAATTGGTCTGGATGAAATTGAATTTATCTTCAATTGATTAGAAAGTGTTATAAACCTTGATGTCAACATGAGTGAGTTGAAAGATTGTCCTTATTTATCATTAGTTAAATAAATCAATCTAAGGGTGCATTCTTTACCTTTCGTCACATCTTACAAAATGGTCAATCGACAATCATACGTGAATGAATCAAAAACCAATCGTTAAATGACTTTATGTGATTTTTTTTTTAAATAAAATTATAAAATTGTTGATTCGAGAATTTTTTTTTTCCAAATACAAATTTAGGTGAGATACAAATTTAAATGAACGTGGAATTAAACAAATCTCTAGTACAATCAATTGGATACTTTTCGAAATCACATATGAAACAAATACTTTAAATGAATGCCCGTAATTATTGTCATCCTATTCGCTGTTTTAAACATATTTTTAAAATAATTCAGAAGCCAATTCACTTTGAATTTAAAGATCGAGTATATTGGCTCCAAATTTAGATACTAAAAGTATGATCAAGTAAAATAAAAATTACCAGTCATTACTTAATTAAATTATAGCCAGCACATATTACAATAATTAATTGATTATATATTTATAATAATATTTAACAGGTACCTCCTTAGCTATACATAATGTTTTTTCAAAATTAAATATAAATATTTCCTTAATGTATAAACATGTATTCTTGAATTTTCTGTGATCCTCTATTTGACCTTATCCTTCAATATCTCCCCTTATTTTAAAAATTATAAGCATATTTTTACAAAATATTTTCATTTCTACTGTAAGGCCCACTTTTATTGAGTGCCCTAATGTTTAAGGGCTGCCACATGATTGGGCCTAAAGAACTGGCCCATAGGATGCCAAGACCCCTAAAGCAGTCAAGGTCCCTCAATTGCAATTCATTTTGAAAAATCAGTGCCCTAACTCACCCATTTTCTCTCCACAAAACCTCTACTAGGGTTTGGAGATCTATCCAAGTTCAAGTGAGCTCAACCTCCGTCTTCCATTCGCGTAAGTTAGTTCTCGAACCTAGCCCTTTCTAAGTTGTTTCGTGGTTTATGTCGGGACTCACTATGTGAATCCAATCTCCTTTGTCGTGCCACTGTTTCAGTTCATAGATCTGCCCTTGGAGCTACTGGTTTCGCTGGCTTAAGAGTCGAAGTCCAATATTAGTCCTTTTCCAAGTAAGGGAAGCTAGGGTTCAATGTTTATTTCGATTTCTATGGTGTTTTGGTTCTATTTTTGGGTTTGAGATGATTGATTATTGTTATTGTTGCTTGAACATGTTTAAGAATACTGATTTGGTTGAGATGACTATCTGTGCACGCGAGAACAGTGGAGAACCCTGATAATCTCGCCCAAGCGAGAGTATCAAAGGCTATTCCCTAGAACATGCACAAACTATCGCTCAGGCGACACGCCTCTATTTTGAGCGAGAGTCCATCTCGCTCAGGCGAGGAGGGCTCGCCTAAGCGAGAGGACGCGAAGGCTATTGTTCCCTCTTTTCGAGCCCTCGCCTAGGCAAAGGGAGCTCGCCTGAGCGAGGGAAACCTCTCGCTTGAGCGAGACTCTTCAGCCTGAGCGAGGACTGGGCTAGAATGTGCGTTTGTTTGGTTTCTTCCCTGATCTTGAGTGTTTTACATATGTTTGAATGAATACTTATGTGGTAACATGATGTGGGTGAATATACATGATTAAGGGAGATTTATATGTGGTGAATTGTGAGTTTAGCATGATCTTTATATGGATTATACATGAGAGGTTGGATATATATATGTGGTCACGCATTTGGCATGAGCAATGTTGCACATTGATGGTTGGTAATCAAGAGGCATGATATTAGTATGAGAGGAAGCCCTTTACTCATGGTTTGGGAATAACGAGTTGGTATTGATTCAACATGTGATATGAATGAGAATTGGTTACGGATGTTGGCATGAAGTTTCTATGCATGATATATATATATATATATATATATATATATATATATATATTACTTGGCTATTTATATATGTTTGGTATGTGCTCAGTACGTAATTCCTTTAAATCTCTAGGTGAGATTTCAAGGTCGTGCTTCAGTGGTCGGGACGTAATTCTATGACCCTTGTTAGTGGGTGTTCATGGTGGTGCCCCATCTATATAATTTGGTAAGGATTCAAGGTAAGGTTGCATCCTGACACTCTAAGAAGTCAGTTAGTCTCACTTAGAGTGAACTGACTCTTGTGGTGAGAGTAGTAGGAGGCCTGAAACTCATTAAGGGCTAACCTTGTGTGTGGGAGATTGAAACATTGTAATACTTGTAACACATAGCTCGGGGGTGAGCAGCTCGGGGTGAGTAGGGTAATCCACAACAAGTGCAAGCAACCGCTGAATCCGACTAGATTATATGTATCTGAATGAGTCGTGTCGAGTCGTAGTGTATTGTTTGGAAGGTCATAACATGATTGGATGATGTATGTACAATTGAATGCGAAAGTGTATTTGATTGCATGATAATACTATCTTTGGCTCTAGCTTACCCTTCTGTTATTTGTTGTGTGTTCTGCTGTGTGGTTCTCTCTTTTGCGATGATCATCAACTTGTTGATGTGAGCAGATGCGAGGAACACCTGTGGTCAACATGGAGGTGATGGTTCCGCTACTTAATCGACTAGACGTGGGCTATACTTTTATGTCTTTTGCTAGAGCTATGGCCCATGTATTATTTTGATTTGTGCTGTGTTTCTGGTTACATTAGACCTTGTACTTTGTCTTGATTTGGCATCGTGGTGTGCCCCAGGATTTCCTTTTATAACTCTTGGATATCTTTAAGGAGTGAGTCTTTACTCCGTATCTCTGCTCGTATTATTATATTGTGTGACGTGTCATTTAATTATGTTTATTAATTAAATGGAGTATTACATCTACAACTTTTGAATTATCTATAACTATACGCTGAGAAAATTTCCTCTTAATCCACAATTACTTATTTTTACTTTATCCTTTATAATATAATTATTTATTTATTTTTTAAAGTTTAAACGTCATTTTTATATATTTTTTATAAAACTGTTGTAATAGTTTTTTTCATTCATTAAACAAATATTTTCTTCTTCTTTTCTCTATTTATTTTATTCTGTTTTTAATAAATATAAATTTATTTTTTGTATATTATGATATTATAATATCATCACTTGCTAATATAGTACCGACATGGTAATGTTATATTTATGCTAGTAATATCTAATAATAATTTTTTTTTAATTTTAAGAAATGTAAAGAGAAAAAAACAATGCTCGTTTGGCCAAAGTATCTCTCCCTACCATTATATAAAAGAAATTTAACGGGTGTATATTTATTATTCAATTTTATCCTTCAATAAATAATTATTCTTTTAAATTTAATTTTTTTTGAAATTGTTTTTTTTTCAAATTAAAATAATTTTATATAATAAAATATTATCTCTAAAAAAAATAAAAATTATCTACAATAAAATTATAAAAGAATTATATATTTATTTTTATAATTATAATTTTATTATTTTTTGTTACCATAGAAAAAACACATATTTTTACTAAGATTACTAGACAACTCTTAAATAATGATAAATTTTAATGATAAAAAATATGTTTAAAAATTAATATAGAGATCAATTCATAATATAAATTATTTTAATTACAAATTTAGAGACTAATTATAATTTTTTAAAACTATTTTAACTATCAATACCTTTTATAAATTGGTATCTAAATTTGTTACTATAATAATTAATTAATTTTGTCATTTAAATGGATCATTATTCGAGGATTTTCGTAGAGTAATATAAATTATAGCAATATCAACATATAATAATGTCTATATATTACCAACGGATATACAAAGTTATCATTCGCCAATCGTCTTTGAAACGAAGAGCAAAGTTAATAGGCCTTCAATTCAATGACATTAACCACCCAACAAAATCTTATTCTTTCAGTGTCTAAATTTTAATTAATTTTTTGAAAATTTATCGACTTAATTTGAACAATTAATAATTAACAGAGGATTGAAAGTGGTGAGTTTTTTAAGGGTTCTTGGTAAAGATTCTAAAGTGAGTTAAGGTGACAGCAATATTTGCAGCATGAGGTTTTGTTGATGTTGGGCTTGCGTAATTAACGGTAGTGGTGACCCTTTTGATTATCATTTATGGCAGCAAAGTTCACTAAATATTCATTATTCACCTTCATCTCACTTCTGCTACACTTAACTTAACTCTACCACACTTCCATCACCAAACGCACCAATCATCTAATGCTTTTGGCCTTCCCCTTAAAGAAAAAGAAACCCAAAGCCAATAATGGTAAAGATAAAAAGGACACACTAAAGTTGGTGCCAAGACCCTTCTCTTATTAAATGCTATGCTACTTCCCCCTCCCTTACTATTCAAATTTCAAACTCAAACAAACAAACAAACAAGAGCTTGCAGGGATGAGGAAGTGGTAGATCAAGCATTGCTCAAACATGAGCACAGCCAGGTTCATTAAGTGTGTCACAGTTGGTGATGGTGCTGTTGGAAAGACCTGCATGCTCATCTCTTACACCAGCAACACATTCCCCACTGTATGACTCATAATTTTTAACTTCCAACTTTTTTTTGTGTTTTAGCTTTCACAACTATCACATTAACTTGTTCCTCTTGTTGCAAAAATAAACAAGGATTATGTTCCTACAGTTTTCGACAATTTCAGTGCAAATGTTGTGGTTGATGGCAGCACAGTTAACCTGGGATTGTGGGACACTGCTGGTAAGTATTACATGTGATGTTTCGTAAAATTTGTGGTTGCTATGATATATGGTACCTTCAGCCATTTACCAAAGTGATTATCAGTGGAAACTATTAGACTTTTGTTGGAAGATCTCACATCGATTAAAAATAAGACGAGTTTACAGTATATAAATATATAAGTATGTATAAATCTCATTTTACAAACTGGTTTTATAGGATTCAGTCAAGTTTAAAATTCACTTATAAAGACATTTTGCAACTAAAATGTATATTTGGGAAATCATACTGCTTAGTTATTCTTCATGTAGAATATGAATAAGAGGTACTGTCCTGGTGTGTTTTTGGTTCATGAATTCAGACAGGATGATTACTGCAAACTCCATTTTACAAACTGGTTTCATAGAATTGAGTTAGACTTAAAATTCACTTCTTCGTATTTTTAACAACTAAATTGTTTGTTTGGGAAATCATACTGAGTAATACTTTGCTGGTGTGTTTTGGTTCATGAATTCAGGACAGGAAGATTACAACAGGCTTAGGCCATTGAGTTACAGAGGAGCAGATGTGTTCCTGCTGGCCTTTTCCCTCATCAGCAAAGCCAGCTATGAGAATATATCTAAAAAGGTTCTTCTAATCACCAATCTCTTTTACAAGGCACAAAGAATGTGTTGTTTGGTAGAAATTTCAGCCCACAGAAACTGACATTAGGCCAATTTTATACAGTGGATTCCTGAACTGAGACACTATGCTCCAACTGTGCCAATTGTACTTGTGGGAACCAAACTTGGTATCCTCTTAAACTTTTCTTAAATGACTTTGCCTCACATAAGCAAGTACTTTAACTGCATTGTCATTTCACATTGCTTGAACACAGATTTGAGGGAAGACAAACAGTATTTTATTGATCACCCTGGTGCCACAGCTATAACTACTGCCCAGGCAAATCATTTCTAACTCACATATTTTCTTGTTGGAACCATTGATGATATATAGAATGTTTTTGGTTCCATTTTGGAATACACCTAAATACCATAAAATGTTGTGCAGGGAGAAGAACTGAAGAAGGCAATTGGTGCTGCTGTGTACATAGAATGCAGCTCCAAGACTCAGCAGGTTTAATTTCTTTTTGTTAAGTTGCATGTAGCCAAACTTACATTGACTTCTATTGTTTTGCCTGCTAAAGAAATTATCATAGAAAAATGTGTGCAAATTACCTCAAGATTACCTTTTGAGAATAACAATTACATATTTAAAGTTAGAAGCATGAATTTGTAAGAGCATTAGACTTTACATGTTTGTGTATAACAACATGAAGTCATGGCCTAATTTATGATTTTGCTGCAACATTTCAGAATGTAAAGTCTGTGTTCGATGCTGCAATAAAGGTTGTTTTGCAGCCACCAAAGTCCAAGAAAAGGGGAAAGAAGAAGAACACGCCTTGTGTTTTCCTCTGAGTCAAGTTGTTGAATTGCAGTTGCAGTGATAGTGTTCAAGTTAAATTCTCACCCTGTAACATTCAGATCCTTCTTCCATTTTCCCCTTTTGTTTGATTTGATAAATAGCACTGCAAACTCTATACTATATTGTTCTACAGTATGTGTACCTGTAAAAGTATATTCAACTCAAGACTATGATACGAAAATTATAATTAGTCAGCATTTTGATGCTAAACTTTTAGTTCCAAACCTCCCTATTAAGTTGTGTTAGGAAGTTCTAATAATACTATTATGAATCATAGAGCATAATTCACCTACATTTCAATGATAAGCTCTTAATGCCATAAATGATAACCAAATCTAGTGGCCAGTGATTGGAACTTATGAGTGATTAAATACAGCAGCAAAACCACTGAACAAAACAACTCATGCTGGAATTTTAATTCGGATTCAATAATGCCATAGAATTGTTCTGTTATCATTGCTTTGATTTCTCTATGAAATGTAAAAGTGAATATAAAATGATACAAAGGGTTTGTGTAATTATTTAATACGAAATGATGATGGGTTGGGTTTGAACAGAACAGGTTTATCCCACTTGAATAAAGGAAAGACGCTTTCCTCCTGTACCTCCGTAGTTTTCTTCCTACATTCCGTAATTTCTTTCCCATTTTATCTTTTTTTTTAATACAGAAGTCATTTTTAACTTTTAGACCGTAAAATGCAGAAGTAAAAATTACTTTTGAATTGTACGATCAGTCATTTTTGTCTTAAAATATATATATATTTTTTTTCAAATTACATAATTCAGTAGCCAAAAATATCTTTCGCATTGTGTAATTTGGAAGTCAAATGATCGTCAAACTGTACAATCCGAAAACTATTTTTTGAAAAGAAAAAATTTTGAATTGTATAATCTAAAAGTTAGTTTATGAATTGCACAAATTAAAATAAGAAAATGACTTAGATCATTGTAAAAATAATAATTTAGTATAAAGTATTTTATCCAACATAAAATTACTTGTACCCACAATTCATTTTAAACCAAAAATCAATTCTACAATATGTGCCTCACAAATACCAGAAGGAGGAGAAATGTGAAGAGTTTTAAGAAAACATATTAATTTATTTTAAATAGGCTTAAATAAAAGAGCAAATAACGTAGCGCCTGTAGCTCAGTGGATAGAGCGTCTGTTTCCTAAGCAGAAAGTCGTAGGTTCGACCCCTACCTGGCGCGTTTTGGTTATTTTAATGATTCATAACTTTTAATATCTTGTAATTTTGATTTTTTATATAATTTTACAAAAAAATCCATAGTTTTAATAATCCATTCTATTTTCAGTTCACTATATATGTAGCTCTATTATATTACACTAGTTTTAGACTACTATATGGATAAAGTGCATTAACAAACTCATTGATAGATTCGTCTAATCAGTATATCAACATACTTGTCTAATATGTATTAATAAACTCATCTAATTTGTGTGTGAAAAGACTTGTCTAATATATATTGCTAGAATTGTCCAATAAATATATAAATGACTCGTATAATATAAACTTGTCTAATATTTTTTGCTATACTCATCTAATTAATGTATTCTCATACTTGTCTAATAATTTTTGTTATACTCATCTAATCAACGTATGAAATGACTTCTCTAATGTTTTTTGTTATGCTCGTCTAGTTATTGTATGAACAATCTCATATATATTTTTTGCTATATTCTTCTAATCAGTGTATGAAAATATTTGTCTGATGTATATTTTTAGACTCGTCTAATAAATACATCGACAGACTCGCCTAATATGTATTGTTAGACTTGTTTAATCAACATACGAACACACTCATATAATGAGTATTACTAGAGCCTCTAATTAGTGTATATGCAGACTCATGTAATGTGTATTCAAGACTCATATAATCAGTGAGTGGACAAACTCATCTAATGTGTATTACTAAACTGTCTAACTTGTGTATATACAAACTTGTCTATTGTATAATACTAGATTTGTCTAATCAATGTATATACATACTCATATAGTGTTTGTTGTTAAAGTCATTTAATTAGTGTATGGACATAGTCGTCCAATCAATGTATGTGCAAACTCATTTAATTGTATTGAAAGACTTGTTTAACTAGTGAATGGACAAACTCGTCTAATGTGTATTAATATACTCATATAATTTATGTATGCATAGACACATTTGTGCATATTGACAAACTTGTCTTATCCGTGTATGAACAAACTCATCTAGTGTTTGTTGCAAGTCTTGTTTAATTAGTGTATGGATAGAATCATCTAATGGGTATTCCTAAACCTGTGTAATCAATATGAGGAATGATTCATATAATATTTTTTTTATATACTTGTTTAAGGATTGTATGAACATACTCATCTAATATATATTGTTAAACTTGTATAATCACTGCATCAACAAACTCATTTAATATTTTTTGTTACACTAATCTAATCAGTATATGCTTAGATTCGTCTAATCAATGTATGGAATACCTCATCTAATTTTTTTTTTGTTATACTCGTCCAATTAATGTATGGACAAACTTCTTTTGTGTGTATTATTAGCTTTGTCTAATGGTTTTTGTTATACTCATTTAATCAATGAATGTACAAATTCATCTAATGTATATATTATTAGACTCATATAATGTTTTTTTTTCTATATTTGTCTAATGTGTTGATAGACTCGTCTAATCAATATACATATAAAATGTATTTCTAAATTCAAGTAATCAAATATAAATACATTAATATTATATTCTAATAATCCATTATATTTTCAATTCACTTATATATGTAGCTCTATTATATATATATATATATATATATATATATATATATATATATATATATATATATATATATATATATATATATATATATATATATATATATGACGTAATGAAATGGAGAAAAAAAAGTATGATATTTTTCTTTTTTTGACAAAATTAGGATAAGAGTTATATGGTCGTGGCACAAAGAATAATTTAAGACAGAATAACGTTGCGCCTGTAGCTCAGTGGATAGAGCGTCTGTTTCCTAAGCAGAAAGTCGTAGGTTCGACCCCTACCTGGCGCGTTTCGGTTATTTAATCATTCATAATTTTAATATTTGGTAATTTTGATTTTTTATGTAATATTGTAAAAAAAAATCCATAGTTTTAATAATCATTCTATTTTCAATTATATATATATATATATATATATATATATATATATATAATGAAAACGAGATAAACTGTATGATATTTATTTTTTTGACAAAATTTAATAGGATAACAGTTATACAGACTTGGTACAAAACATAATTCAATAGACTGTGCATCTATATATTTTTAAAACTAAAAACAAAATAAAGTTATGATGATAAAAGGATTAGCATTGCGTAAAAAGTAGGATCCAAATTATGAATAATTAAAAAGAAAAGAACAAAAACTACAAAATTAAATAAAAGAGAACCAAAACTACGATAATTATAATTAATACAGAATGGATAATTTATAACAATATATATAATATATATAAAGAGAAGAGAATACAATTTTTTGGCATTCACCATTCTATTTTTAATTTTATACCTGATATTTAATTTTTTATATTTATTTTAATATGTACATTTTTTTACTTTTACTTTTACTTTTATATTTAAAAATCTAATCTCATTTTTAATTTTTAAACTTTCTCCATTCGAATCTTTCAAACTCATTCTTCATATTCTCATATCATTATAACGAGTTGTAGAGGAGTTACACTGAAAAATCAATAAGACCATCATAATTCATGTCTTTTTCATTGTTGCTCATCGTTGACATTTCCTTGAGGAATCTAAATTATTTAGCAGGTGCACACGTTTGATTGTAGCATAATAAGGTTGTATCTATAGGAATCCAAATTCATAAAACAATAATTTACTATCCATTCAAGTTTGTAATGAAACAATGATAAATGTATGACAATTATACAAACAATTTGACAAATTAACAAAGATAAAAGATGTTGATTAAGATGTTGGGATTGAACTTAATTTCTTTCACTCAACTATACTATTCTTGATTCTCTATAAATTATGTTTTTTACTTTTGTGTTCCTCGAAGTACTCTTCAATATAATTCTAAATCCATTCTTGAAGTTTTAAAACCTAAAGTTATCAGACCCTGGGTGATCCCTCACCCCTGGTTGAATGACTCCTTACATTAATGAGCAAAACTCTTTAAATCAACTAAAGTCGTAGATCCATTCTTGGCATCTACCAAGCATTAGAAATTTTTATTGGATATAAACTTAAACCAACGACGTCTATTCCCCAACAATCAAAGATTTCTACTGCTAGCATGTATTGTAGATTTCTACTTATAGCATGTATTGTAGGGGCAACTCATGCTTTCTTGTAGTTCCTCCGATCCTCTAGCATTTGTCACAACTTTTGTAATGTTCAAGTGCATCTTTGAAAATGGTTGGCCAACAAAGTCCATATTGAAGCTCCTTAGTTGTTGTTCTTTCCCTCCTAATTATAATGTCCTTCATATGGTGAGTTATGACAATGTCATATCAAATCTTTGATTTCGTCACCAAATAAGCATCTACTTACAAATCCATCTGCACCTATCTTGAAAAGATAAGGATCATTGCAAACATATTGCTTGGAATCTTTGAATAACTTATTTCTTTTGTGCCAATTATACTCTTTTGGAATCACACAACTACTTTAAAATTTGCTAGATAAGCTTGTTGGTATCGCGCAGCGGAATGTTTGAGCGTGCGGACAAAACCAAGAGGGGGGTGAATTGGTTTTTAAATAATAAAATTAATACTTTAAAATTTTTCCAAAATTTATCAAGTAGATCAATAAATA